>UMCY01005766.1_pt1 | contig 34966 bp, 28 predicted proteins | sample 1964351 | NCBI WGS metagenome assembly UMCY01 (sample SAMEA4835980, study PRJEB28245) | human gut metagenome | biome: gut microbiome; material: fecal sample | place: Denmark | collected 2008 | reverse complement strand
AGCCTCCGAGTCAGTCAAATGTCTCGGAGGCTTTTTTTGTTTATATAATCTTTAAAAATGAAAAACTATGTTGGCGTATACCTATATTAAACAGGGTAAATTTGAACTTATAGAGAAGCCGAAACCTGAGTTGAAAGATACTCGTGACGCTATTGTACGTGTTACCCTTAGCAGTATTTGTACCAGTGATTTGCATATAAAACATGGAGGTGTTCCACGTGCGGTTCCTGGTGTCACAATAGGACATGAAATGGTGGGTGTTGTAGAACAAACGGGGGCTGATGTCACTTTGGTGAAGCCGGGTGATAGGGTTGTCGTTAATGTAGAAACTTTTTGCGGTAAATGTTTTTTCTGTCAACATGGTTATGTGAACAATTGTATTGATCCGAATGGAGGTTGGGCATTAGGGTGTCGCATTGATGGTGGTCAGACAGAATACGTACGTGTACCTTATGCTGATCAGGGGCTGAGTCTTATACCTGAGACGGTAACTGACGAGCAAGCTTTATTTGTGGGAGATATCCTTGCTACCGGATTTTGGGCAGCTCGTATTTCAGAGATTACCGAAGAGGATACGGTTCTTATTATTGGTGCGGGACCTACGGGAATTTGTACATTGCTTTCTGTGATGTTAAAGAATCCGCAATATATTATAGTCTGTGAGAAAGCAGAAGAAAGGATTCATTTTGTCCGTGAGCATTATCCGCAGGTAGAGGTTGTTACTCCCGAAAAATGTAAGGATTTTGTGCTCCAAAAGAGTGCTCATGGCGGTGCTGATGTAGTGTTGGAAGTCGCTGGGGGAGAAGAAACTTTCCGACTGGCATGGGAGTGTGCTCGTCCTAATGCTATTGTTACTATTGTGGCTCTCTATGACCGTCCTCAAATTTTACCTTTGCCGGATATGTATGGCAAGAATCTGATTTTTAAGACCGGAGGTGTAGATGGTTGTGATTGTGTTACGATTCTGCATTTAATAGAAGAGGGAAAAATAGATACTACTCCCCTTATTACACATCGTTTCCCGTTAGATCGGATAGAAGAGGCGTATCGTCTTTTTGAAAATAAGGAAGATGGAGTAATAAAAGTTGCTGTAACGGAAAAAGCTGCTGTAACGGAGAGCGTAAACCAAAAATAAAAATATAGTGAATTTAAAAATATAGAAATATATGCCTGTTATCGAAATATCTTCTTTGGAACATCCCGGTGTAGAGATTTTTTGCACACTTACAGAAGCTCAGCTGCGTCGACAAACGGAATCTGGTAAAGGTTTGTTTATAGCTGAAAGCCCCAATGTTATCAGTAGAGCTCTGGATGCCGGGTATGAACCTATTGCACTTTTGTGTGAGCGAAAACATATTACAGGTGATGCAGCCAAGGTTATCGAGCGTTGTGGTGATGTGCCCGTCTATACGGGTGATCGGGAACTATTGGCGACATTGACGGGATATGTTTTGACACGTGGTGTGTTATGTGCTATGTATCGGCCTGTATTCCGGAGTGTGGAAGAGGTTTGCCGGAATGCCCGACGCATTGTTGTTATTGACGGTGTAGTAGATAGTACCAATGTAGGAGCTATTTTCCGTTCAGCGGCAGCTCTTGGGATCGATGCTGTATTGTTGACTCGCAATTCTTGTGATCCATTGAATCGTCGCGCGGTAAGAGTGTCTATGGGGTCTGTCTTTTTGATACCTTGGGCATGGATGGATGGTACGATTCGTGATTTGAGATGGTTGGGATTCAGGACTGCTGCCATGGCACTGACGGAAAATTCTATTTCTATAGATCACCCTTCTCTGGCAGCCGAACCTAGGCTGGCTATTGTGATGGGTACTGAAGGAGAGGGGCTTTCTCAAGAAACAATTGTCGAAGCAGATTATGTGGTCCGCATCCCTATGGCGCATGGAGTGGATTCACTTAATGTGGCGGCAGCTGCTGCCGTAGCTTTTTGGCAACTTCGAGCTCCCGAAACAACCGAAAACTGATTAGTAATACAAATTATCAGATATCCATGTTGTTAAATTGCCATATATAGAAAATTATTACTATATTGCAATTTAAATATTACATTGAATAACATATAAAAAAGGAATATACTATGTTTGATGTAAATAAAGCTATATATGCATGTGATGATGTGATTTGTAGAAATATTGAATCTTTTACTACTGAGCAAAGAGGTTTATTGTCACAAAACATATTATCTCAATTACGTAATTTTGTAGAGAATATTTTTGTGAAAGTCTACATTTCTTTGGGTGGAGAACCTCAAAGGAAGGACTATGATACCATTCGGGTTGCTTGTAGTTATGTAAAAGCGCTGCAGGGAGAATATCGTTTTTTAAGTCAATTTCATAAGCTGTTGCAAATCTCAGTTTCTCATTATACGTTAGATCCTGATAGCTCCGAAAGATTGATGTTGAAGTATTATGAATATCTGTTGCGTATCCGAATTCTAATGAAAGAGAAATTCGGTATGAAGCTTTTGGCGAATTTGAGTCAGTTTCCTTTGAATACAGATAAAACATTTACTTTATATTATAAAGCTATTGCACAAGCTATAGAGCATAGGGCGGCATTATCCACTAATGTTCATCATGGTAGGTTTTATATAGAAAAGATACGAACAATTATAGTGGAAAATAAAATTTATTATGAGGTAACATTTATTCCTGCTCATGATAAATCAAGTAAATTTGATAGAATAATTGCTTTTACTCATTTGGAGTTGTCAGATTATTATGCCGTAGAGCTTCATTGGATTGAAACTTCTATCAAAGTACTGACAAGGAATATGCCTATTATCATAATTGTTGATTGGCAAGTGTCTATTAGATATTGTGAGATAAAGAATTTTTCAAAGATATTCGGTTATGATATCAATTGTCAGGAAATAAAAGAATATGTTAATCTCATGAACTATCTGACGGTTACACGTATGAATATAGTGGAGTTGTTAGACTTGTCTGATACGTATTATGAACATTTTGAAGGTATTTTGCAAAGAGAAGCTCGACGTTTGTGGATAAGTGAGCTTTTAAGACGATGCAGAAATATTATTCAGAATCAATCTCAGGGAGTTAATGTGATTAGATACTTGCTTTACAGGTTGAATAATAAAATTATAAAGAATCAGTTGTATAAAATTCCTTGTTCATTATTGTCTAATCTGTATTTAAAGGTTCAATGTGTTCCATTTAACAATATCCCATTTAATTTTTCTTTGGTAAATCATAATCCGCCCATTGCAGATTTATTGGATTGCATAGATTCTTCAGAACGGACTCACGAATTATTTGCAAGACTGATTAAAAACAATACGGAGCAAAGAGGGATTCTTTATACTTCGAAGGCTGATATAGTAGGTTTTAAAAATCCGGAAGAATTGGCGGAAAAGTACAATAATGTGTTATATCACAGGCATCAGTACGCGCGAATAGAGATATTTAAGAATCATTTTTATATCAAAGAATATGACGAAAATGTTTATGAAATTATTTATAAATTGAAAAAATACGCTGAGTCTGGTATTAAGAACTATACACATTCAGTAGATCTGTGGATGAAAAATTCAGGGTTGATTATCGATTGTGATGAGAAAAAAAATGCTTTGAGGAATTTATTTAAAAACTCAAAAGTTGCTTTTATATATGGGGCGGCAGGTACAGGTAAGTCTACGATGATAAACTATATATCTTCCTTATTTAAAGATAAACAAAAAATATTCTTGGCCAATACCAATCCGGCTGTTGAGAATCTGCGTCGGAAGGTTACTGCTGAACATGCTGAATTTGTGATAATTACAAAATTTCTTTCAAAGGATGTTTCAAATGATTGCGATATTTTATGTTTGGATGAATGTAGTACGATAAGTAATCGGGACATGGTTCGCGTATTACAACGAGCTCAATGTAAGTTATTAGTATTGGTAGGGGATATATATCAGATTGAATCTATTTTATTCGGAAATTGGTTTAATATTGCATATAAAGTGATGCCCAAGGATTCTGTGGCAGAGTTAACCCGTCCACATCGTACTACTGTTCAAGGATTGATAGAAGTATGGAATAAGGTGCGCGAGATTACCGAAGACAGGCTGGAGTTTATCACAAGGAATGGTCTGTCATCTACATTGGATGAATCTATCTTTTCAAGAACGGAAGAAGATGAAATTGTGCTTTGTCTGAATTATGATGGTATTTATGGTATAAATAATATTAATAAATTTCTACAGAGCAATAATGTTAATCCTTCCATCAACTGGGGAGTACTGTCCTATAAAGTGGGAGATCCTGTATTGTTCAATGAATCAAATCGGTTTGCTCCTTTAGTTTACAATAATTTGAAGGGTAAGATTTTGCAGATTGAAGAGGAAGAAGACTGTATTTATTTTACTATAGAGGTTTATACTGTTCTGAATGAATTGGATGTAATTGGTTTTGATTTGGAGCTGAAAGAATCCGTAACTGACGAGACATCAGTAATTCGATTTAAAGTCGGTCGGGGTGGAGATGGGAATGACGATAATGATAATGTGGAAAATGTGGTGCCCTTTCAGGTGGCATACGCCATTTCTATTCATAAGGCTCAAGGTTTGGAGTATGAGTCTGTGAAGGTGGTGATTACAAGTGAAATAGAGGAAATGGTCAGCCATAATATATTCTATACAGCCATAACACGGGCGAAGAGCAAATTGAAGATTTATTGGAGTCCGGAAACGGAAAAACGCATATTGGAGAATATGAAGGTACAGTTTAATGATAAGGATTATCAACTGTTTAAAGCCAAATATAAAGAAGCTTTGCTGAAATCTTAACTTATGCCATCAGGCAAATTGTATGTGAAATACAGGAGTGTGTTAAAATAAAAATGACCTATCTTTTTATTTTAACACACTCTCTTGTTCTTTCTAAAAGCTATCGAAAGACAGTGGTACAATCAATGCAACCTATACTATTTCCTGAATTATCGATACTACAGATAAAAAAGTATAGTTTTCTGTATTCGCTATCATGTCGTTTTAGCTTGCCGGCTGCAAGACCCTTCATATGGCTATTTGATTATTTGTCTAGCCCAATCTTCGGCTTGTTTTATATTGTCATTACACAATCTGCCCTCTTTCCATTTGATTTTGGGATAGAGCTTCTTGAGCAATGTTACACTGTTAGCTATTGAACTGCTACCGGAAGTAGCGAACGGGATGATGGCTTTTCCGGAAAAGTCGTACTTCTCAAGGAAGGTATTGATTGGGCGTGGACATACATTCCACCATATCGGATAGCCGAGAAATATCACATCATAATTTTTCAGGTTAAGCGCTTCTCCACCCAATGCAGGGCGTGAATTTTCATCGCTCATTTCTATAGAACTACGGCTGGTTTTATTATTCCAGTCAAGGTCTGCAGAAGTGTAAGCCGTAGCCGGGGTAATCCGGTAAAGTTTGCCGTTGACTGTTTTGGCAATCGCATTGGCAACTTTTTCCGTAGTTCCGGTACAGGAGAAATAGGCTACGAGGATTTTCTTTTCGGATTGTCTGCTTGCATTCATTGTCTGTTCTTGTGCTTTCGATGAGCAACTGAAGGTAAGTAAGCTCATAATAATCAATATAATCTTTTTCATTTTACTTTGATTTTGAATGTTTCTTATTTTTATCACAACAGGGCAATTCCATATATTAGGGGAAGAAATAGGACAGATTCTTGAGGATTTCACATATCAATCAAACACCTGTCTCCTGATGTTGTCTCCTCCGGTTTTCAATTCCCGCATGCGTTTTTGAGCTTCCTAAGTCGTTGCATTAGTCGGACCAAGCGTTTTCGTCCTTTCGGTTATGCCTGTCTGTCCGTCGGATTACTACAGTCTTCGGCAGCGGACTGTATAGTCCGTTGCAGTGGACCGTACAGTCTGTTACAGTGGACCGTACAGTCCATTGCCGCAGACTGTAATAATCTTCCGTTCAAAAGACCTTGGCCGACCCCGGGAAACGGCTTATTCTTCCCTTTGTTTGTGATATGATATTTAAATCCCCAAGAATAATAAGCGACCCAATAGAAGCCAAGGAGCGTCAATCTTTGTAACACATTAAAGAGAATAAAACAGAGGTAGCAGAGGTCATTACTTATCCTGTTCAAGTTTATTATACTCTTCATCCGTCACCGCTTCAAGCCATTCGTTGGAAGTTTTTTCTCCGGGAACCTCGAAAGCTAAATGAGCAAACCAACTGTCGGTTGCTGCTCCGTGCCAATGTTTCACGTTGGCAGGGATATGAATGATTGTCCCGGGCAGAATTTCTACAGCGTTTTTGCCTTCTTCTTGATACCAACCGCGTCCGGCTATGCCGATAAGTATCTGTCCGCCGCCTTTCGTGGCTTTGTGGATATGCCAGTTGTTACGACAACGAGGTTCGAAGGTGACGTTGGAAATATGCATTTGATTGCGTGAAATGGGAGAGAGATAGCTGTTCCCGATAAAATATTTTTCGTATGCCGTATTCGGTTCGCCGATGGGAAAAATCATTTCACGCTGAAAAATGGTTTTGGCATCTTCGCCGGTCGTATCTTCTGCCCATACGTCTTTAGCTAAATTGAACGCTGCCCACGCTTTAGGCCAGCCGGCATAAAAGCCTATATGAGTGATGGTTTCGGCTATTTCGGTGCGAGTAATGCCGTTCTTTTTTGCCGACTGAAGATGGAACACGAGTGAATTATCTGTAATGCCCTGACTGATAAGAGAGGTAATGGTTACTAAACTGCGATCACGCAAACCAAGCTTGTCAGTGCGGTTCCATATTTCACCGAAGAGGACATCGTCATTGAGTTCTGCAAATTTGGAGGCGAACTCTCCCAATTGGGTACGTCCTGCCGTTTGTATTATCTTTTCCTGTGCCATAATATTGAGTGTTAAAATACTGAATACAGAAATTAAAAGAATTTTGTTCATACTCGTTTTAAGAGTAAAAACACTTAAAATTGTTTTTACCATGATTTGTTTTTTATTTATCTATTTGACTTTCGGCAAATGAATCTGTCCGATATCCATCGTATTCCTCTACTTTCCACGCCGAGGCACAGACTGTCTCAACTTCGAGAAATTGGCTAAGTGTACTAGACTCATTCATTTTCTGATTGCAAATTTACTGCGATTAAATAAGCCGGCTTGTATATGAATTACGGATATTCATACCCGAATCCTCGATTTTGCAATAAAGTCGTATGTAATTCAATTCAAATGAATTACTTTTGCTCAAAAGAAATCAAAGAAAGGGTTATGGAAAAAGTTATAAAACTTGATGAGGTAGATAAGTACAACAAACTTTTCGGGCTCGAAACACGGCATCCTTTGGTGAGTGTCGTTGATTTGTCGAAGGCAACGCATTGGCCGGAACATTTCAAGGTTAATTATGGGGTATATGCTCTTTATCTGAAGGATACCTATTGTGGAAACATCATGTACGGACGTCAGAGTTACGATTATCAGGAAGGTACGATAGTCAGTTTTGCTCCCGGTCAGGTAGCAGAGATCGAGATGCAGAAAAATGTCCGTCCGAAAGCTCACGGTATTCTGTTTCATCCCGACCTGATAAGGGGAACGGTACTTGGCGGGGAGATTAAGAACTATTCTTTTTTTTCTTATGAAATTCGTGAGGCTTTACATCTTTCAGAAGAGGAGCGTAGCACAGTCATGGATTGTTTTCATAAAATCGAGGCGGAACTGAAGCATGGCATAGACAGGCATAGCCGTCGGTTGATTTGCGCCAATATAGGTTTGTTACTCGATTACTGTATGCGTTTCTATGAGCGTCAGTTTGTAACACGTGAAGAGGTGAATAAAGATGTTATAGTTCGTTTCGAACGCTTGCTGGATGAGTATTTCGACAGTGATGCCCCATTGCAGGAAGGTTTGCCGACTGTTAAATATTTTGCTGATAAAGTGTTTTTGTCTGCAAATTATTTTGGAGATATGATAAAGAAACAGACCGGACAGACCGCTTCGGAATATATCCAAAAGAAATTGATTGAGCGGGCTAAAGAGACTCTGCTTGGTACGGACAAAACAACAAGTGAGATTGCTTACGAATTAGGGTTTCAATATCCGCAACATTTAAGCCGGATGTTTAAACGGATGACGGGGTGTACCCCTAATGAGTTCCGTTCTTTGAATTAGTTTTTACTATAAAGAATTAGTTGAAAAAAGAGCTTGGCCTTTTCATTTTTATATATAAGAATTTGTTGATTATCAACAATATAAGTAACTTTTTAATATAATGATATATAAATGTGGCTCATATGGTAGATTTCTATGAATACTCCACGCCTGAGCTTGTAAGGTTATTGGGTAACAGATTTAAAGAATATAGAATTCGTTGCAATCTTACTCAGAAAGATGTTTCTGAGCAATCCGGTATCGGACTTACAACCATCCACAAATTCGAGAATGTTACAGCAGGCAATATTTTGTTGTCAACATTTATTGTGTTGTTGAAAGTGGTCGGGCAGATTTCCGGATTAGAGGAATTTGATTACTATCTGATCAAATTGGGTAATTCGCCATACAGCTCGGCAGAATTGGAGATGTCTTACTATGAACTTGCTACAATGGCAGGGATAAATATGATGCCTTTCAGTAGTAATTCTTATAACACTTGAACTATGAATACCTTTAAATCTATTGATGAGCTTTTGCGTGTACTTGAAAGAGAGAAACTTCTGCTGAAACAGATGTTTCAAAAAAGACCTTCAGCTTCCCTGAAATATGATTATGCACTCGAACTCACGGAATATAAAGAGGAAAGAATTAAATATCTCATTGGCTACGGAATGATAAGAGATAGCGGAAATTTCCTTGAAATGGAGGATGTATATCTTAAATTCTTCGAGGATGTTTTACAAGTCAATGAGAACATAAATGTTTCGTTTGTGGATGATTATCTGAGGTGTCTGAATGAAAATATAGATTATTACCTTAAAGAAGATAATGAACAGCGGAAATATAATTATCACAAAGAGGTAAGGCGGTGTCTGAAAAATATCGCAATGATAACGGTGCGTAATGTGATAGACTTGAAGCGCAACATTGATAATACTTACAAGAACGAACCAAACTATCGTGTAAAGCTTTCAAAACTGAAGAATCTTGATGAAAAACGCAAGAACATCGCGCTTCTCATCAACAGGAGTGAAGATATAATAGATAACACTCAGCCTGTGTTTTTCAGAGTTGCCATGGACACTCAGATGCGTATAGTGGTGAATGACGTGAAACTTCAGCTTAATGATTCTTATCATAATCTTATAGAGATAGAAAAACAGATTATTCATTACCTGAATCTTATAGCTTATCAGAACAGGATATTCGAGAAAGTTCGACGTTTGAAATACTTTCGTGACCAGTTCCTTCTGGAAGAAAAAACTGATATACGTCAGGTTGTCAGTATGAGAAATCCTGTATGGATGGAGCCTCAGGCAAATTACAGGATAAAGTTGTCGGTAGATAACCTGCGTACTTCTGCTGTGGCATTGGAAATAATAAGAAAAATCATATCAAAAAGGAAGAACCGGGCTAAAGGTCCTAAGAATATGGCCGATGCTATACCGCAGGAATATATGAAAACAGAAGGTGAAGTTCTTGACCAGATAAATTTACAGGAAATTTATAATGCTTTCTCGGCATCAAGCAGTCATCTGTTTAAGTTTGTAATGAGCTACAATTATCATAAGCAACTGAGCACAGACGACAGAATCTTGTTTTTCTGCCAGATAGCATCGCAGTATGCCGAAGGACTGAATTTCACCGACAAGTATGAAACAAGTTATGACGTGGAATATCCTTTGATATATTCCAAATAACTCTAGATAATTTCCGATAATTACATAATCAGAATAAGCATGAAATATACAGAAGAAATATTCAATATATTGAGTAAGGGCGGATTTATTTCTGCAAATAGCGTTTCTCCTGCAATAAAACGATACTATGATGCCATAGAAGAGGATTTGACCGACTATTACGAATATTATAAAGGTATTGGTTTTTATCTCGAAGGTGGTGACGGATATTATATGTTTACCCGTCAGGAGGCGAAAGTCGACCTCGAACGCAAACTTGAAGCAGTTATGAAGTGGATAGACTACCTTAGTTTCCTTAAAACGTATGATGCTACATTCGGTCCCGGATTTAAGTTCCGTCCGGCAGACATTGAAGTTCAGATAAGTTGCCAGATTGAACTGAAGGATAAGGCTTCCAAACTGTTTCAGGATAAGAAGAAATATAATGAGGTTGTGGAGAAACTTGTTTCTGAACTTGAAAAGGCAGGAATGATAGAACTTGAGAATGAACATGATAACACTTATAAAGTATTAACGGCATTTCACTATATGGAGGATTTGGTGGACTGCATAACAATATCGGAGGAAATGAACGATGAGATATCTCAATAAGATAATATTTCTGAACAGCGCACATGTACCGTATGCTGAAGTGAAGCTGGACGGCAATGTACATTTTATTGGTACTCAGGGAGTAGGTAAAAGTACCCTTCTGCGGGCTGTCTTGTTTTTCTATAATGCAGACAAACTCAGATTGGGTATACCGAAAGAAAAGAAAAATTTTGATTCTTTCTATCTTCCGTTTGCCAACTCATATATAGTTTATGAAGTAATGCGCGAAAACGGTGCTTATACCATAGTTGTAACAAAGTCGATGGGCAGGGCTGCTTTCCGCTTTATTGATGCTCCATATAGTAAGGAGTGGTTTGTTGACGGCAAAAACGAGGTCTCGGCCGACTGGAGTGTGATTCGTACAAGAGTGTCGGAATCGGGTGCAAATGTGTCGTCGCTGGTTACAGGCTATGATATGTTTCGTGATATAATATTCGGCAACAACAGAAAGCCGGATTTGCTTCAGTTCCGTAAGTATGCAATTGTAGAGAGTTCGCGATATCAGAATATACCGCGTACAATTCAGAATGTATTCCTTAACTCAAAGCTTGATGCCGATTTTATCAAGGATACCATCATACAGTCAATGGATGATAATGAGTTTGTTGTCGACCTGAGTTATTATCGGAATCAGATAGAGACTTTCGAACAGGAATATTCCGATGTAATGTTGTGGATAAAGCAGGATAAGAATGGTGTGGTACCTGTCAGAAAACAGGCCGATACAGTAATAAAAGGTTATAGAATGCTTTTGTTTGCTGAAAAGCAGATTAAAAACGGAAGACAGCAGCTCAACTACTCTGAAAGGGTGGCACGTCTGAAACTTCCCGAATTGGAGGAACTGCTTCTGCAACTTAAAGAGGAAGCCGAACGATTTACACGTTTACTTGGGGAAGAAAAATACAAGTTTGACAGTGAGCGCGACAAACTTGTAAAGTTAAGCGGCATTATAGAATCTGACCTTAAGAAGATAAGGGAAAAGCGTAAATATTATGAACAGGAACACATTGATGAGGTTATATCAAGAGTAAATAGGGAACCGGCACTGAAATACGAACTGGAGTCTCTGAATAAGGTATATAATGAACTCACGAGTACATACCGGGATGTAATAAGCAAATACTCTTTGATGGAACAGGGCATTGATGCCGATCTTGCAAGATTTGAGAATGAAATCAACAAAAGGGTATTATGCCTTAAAGATGAACTTGGTAAAAGGATTTCAGAATTGACAAAGAAAAGCAACAGTCAGACTGAAGAAATACGCTCTGTTTATGAAGAGAAACTTAAAACACTAGCCGACAGCAAGGAGCAGTTGCTGGAAGAAATATCCAATCTGAAACAACAGAAAACAAGGGTTGAGTGTACTGTTCATTTCAAGGAGGAGATAGGTGACTGTGAGGAACGGTTGAGAAACATATCTTCCGAAGAAAAGGATACCGCTGTGAAAGTCGACCGTCTGAAGTTGGAGTGCGACCGCCTTAGACAGAAGTCGGATGCGGAAACTATGGTAGTTGAAAAAGAGTATGAGGCGAAAATTGATGAGATTTTACGCTGCAGGAAGCAGGTGGACACAGAAATAGAATCGTTGAATGTCTTGATAAACAACAGCAAAGGCTCTTTTTGCGAGTGGCTCGACAAGAACAGGTCAGGATGGCAGGAAAGTATAGGTAAGATTGCCGATGAAAAACTTATACTCTATAATCAGAATCTTTCTCCTGAACTCTCAACCGATGGGGAAAGCTCTTTCTATGGCGTAAAAATTAATTTAGCTGAAGTGCAGCGTGAGTTACGCTCACCGGAACAGCTTAAAGCTGAATTTAAGGCCAAATCTTCCGAAAGAGATGAATATACGAGAAAAATAAGCCTTCTGAATGAAGAAAAAACAAAGCGTACTGAAGAGATAAAGAATAAGTACAGAAAACAGATTTCAGCCATATCGGGCGAAAGGCATCTTCTTGAAATCCAGTTACAGCAATATCCTCTTCAGATAAAGAATATTAAGGCAGAACAGGCTTCATGGGAACGCAAAGAATCGGAGTGGAAAAGAAACAGGATTGAGGAGATAGAAACATTTATTGGAGGCAAGGAAAAGGAAAGACAAAAATGTTGTAACAATGAAGAACTTCTGAAACAGGAAAGGGAAAAGCGGATTCTTCAGATTTCTGACGAGCAGAGAAAGGCGGAAAAGAAAGAACGCAGTGCTGTTGATGTTGAGATACAGGCAGTACACAAGGAACTGTCCGACCGGCGTATGGATATGGATAACAGAAAAAAAGAACTTCACAAGTTGCAGAATGAGGAGTTAAACGGTAAGGGAGCTGATACATCGGTTATAAATTCCTATAAATCAAAAATTGATGCTATAAAGTCTGAGTTGGATTATATATCACAAAAACAGTCGTTTGTGTGGAATTATGAAAAAGATAAGAGAGAACTGTTTGATCGTGAGCCGGAGTTGCGCGACAACAAGAAGAACAATGAGATGCATTTAGATGAGCTTGAAGAAAAATACGCATTGCGGAAAAACAAGCTCACCGGTCAGTATGAAACTGTAAAAAACAGTATAAAGGAAAAGACAGCCGAACGTGATGCCATAAAGAACGATTTTTCCGTTCTTGAGAATTTCCGCAAAGATGAAGGCTTCTGTCCGCCGGAGTCGTACACTCCCGAAGAACTTCCTACCAATAAACCTTGCGGTAAGATAGTGGAAGAGCTGAAAAGTCTGATTGTTTCTCTTGGCAAGGATACTGAGAATTTCAAGAAATCGATCAATCTGTTTAACAGTAATTTTACTGCAAGAAATACTTTCAGTTTCCCTCAGTCATTGTCGTGTGATTCCGATTACATGGATTTTGCATCCAATTTATGTGAGTTTGTGGAAAACAATAAAATTACCGAATACCAGAACCGCATAAGTGAAAGGTACGTAAACATAATAAGACGCATATCAAAGGAAACAGGAGAACTTACCCAAAGCGAAAGTCTTATTAATAAGACCATTAAAGATATTAATGACGATTTTGTCAAACGTAATTTCGCAGGAGTTATCCGCAGTATCGAACTCAGGCCTTTGCCGAGTAACGACAAGCTTATGCAGCTTCTTATAGAAATAAAGAATTTCAATGATGAGAACACCTTCAACATGGGTGGAATGGACTTATTCTCACAGGATTCGCGCGAGAACGTGAATCTCAGGGCTGTAAAATATCTTAATGCTTTCAGCAAACTGCTAAAAGATGAGCCTTCCAGAAAGAGTCTTGTCGTTTCTGATACCTTTAATCTGCAGTTCCGCATTATCGAAAATGATAACGACACAGGCTGGGTAGAGAAAATAGCGAATGTAGGTTCCGATGGTACAGACATACTGGTTAAGGCTATGGTGAACATCATGCTTATCAATGTTTTCAAGGAAAAAGTCTCAAGGAAATTCGGAGATTTCAAGGTGCATTGTATGATGGATGAAATCGGTAAGTTGCATCCTAATAATGTGAAAGGCATACTTGAATTTGCCAATTGTCGCAACATATTACTTATCAACAGTTCGCCTACCACTTATAATGTTGAGGATTATAAATATACTTATCTGTTAAGCAAAGATGCGAAAAGCAATACAAGGGTAGTGTCATTGCTCACACGGAAATAAAAATGTCTTGTAATAATATGGATATAAACAAAAAACGATTTACAATATCTATTGCGAAAAAGTTGCTTTATATGCTTGAAGGAAGAACTCTTCCTTCAAGCTCACTTCCGCGATGGATAGTTGATGAATTTAGGATAGAGGGTCTTATAACCGGAATAACCAGTGGCAGCAGAATTTCCTATCGCCTTACGGATTCTGTGGCATTCAGCAGATATATTTCAGATAATTATACATCCGGCACTTCTCTCGAAAGATGGATTGAAATCTTTTCTGGCGATAACAAAGACTTGCAGCGCAGTACGCTTGTGCAGGAAACCGGCGACTCCAAAACTGTAAAGCTTCGAACTTTCAGGGGTTTTCTTGTCAACTGTTACGAACCTATTCATGCAAGAATAAGGAATAGTGAGTTTGTTATATCCCCTCCGGAAGGAAGTGCTGTTTTCATACAAAACCCCGATGAATTTTATATACCGTCAGACGTGATAGTGGTGGGAGTGGAAAATGGTGAAAACTTCTGTCGTATACGGAGTCAGAAATATCTGTTTGGAGATAATAAAGTTTTGTTTGTCTCCAGATACCCTCAGTCGGCAGATTTAAGGGAATGGCTTATCAAAATTCCTAATAGATATATACATTTCGGAGATTTTGATCTGGCAGGTATATGTATATATCAGTCAGAGTTTTATAAGTTTTTGGGCGACAGAGCAGGTTTCCTTATTCCTGAAGATATAGAAGAGAGGTTGAAATCTGGAAATGCGGGACTGTATGATACTCAATATCTTAGATATAAAAATCTGAATATTATAGATTCACGTTTGAATGGGTTGGTTGAAATGATTCATCACTATGGTAGGGTGTATGAACAGGAAGGATACATTGAAAATTGTGCATACTAAAGAAATTGTAAATCAATTTGATTTCTAATAATTCTCTATATATTCCGCATCAATGATGCTGATTTTGTTCTGACTATGTTTTGATCACATATCAACCCGGATGATGAGTATTTTGTGTGGAAAGGTATGAACGACTTCCGTCAGATTAAGTTTGACGGGAAGCTGTTGCAGGTGGAGGAGTTCAACCGGATGTACGAGGCCTCTTGACTTTATCTGCAAAAAAAATCGAGAAAAGTATAGCAAACCATATCGTGGTGGTTACCTATCATTTGCCTACCAGGTGGAAGTTGCGTACCATTAGGGCGATAGGATTGATGCCTGTATATATGGATACTTGCATACCAATATTAACGTGGAAATAGGAGTAACCGGGATAAATTCTGACCAAATAGGATATATTTTTGCAAATGATCACCTGATGAATTGATTCCCAATACCTAAAAGAGCGTTTCCCTGCAAATTACACTCTTTTAGGTTTTAAATTTGGACAATTCTTTACTTTCTATTATCAAATAAGTTGCTGATGTCACCATTGAGAATGTAAGGTAATTTTTGATGGATTTTTTCAATAGGCCAGTCCCACCATTTCAGTATTTCCAATTTTTGAATAATATCATCGCTGAAACGCTTTCTGATCGGGTTGGCAGGAATACCGCCTACTATGGTATAAGGTGGTATGTCTTTAGTGACAACAGCTCGGGTGGCAATGATTGCTCCATCTCCGATATGTACCCCAGCCATTATAATTGCTTCATAACCTATCCATACATCATTACCTATTATGATATCTCCTTTGTTATCCCATGCATCTGAAACATTGGATTTCTCCAAATTCCAATCCTCATAAAACAAAGGGAATGTATAGGTTGATAGAGATTTTAATGTATGGTTGGCACAATTGAACAGAAACTTTGTGCCGCAAGCAATGGAGCAGAATTTACCTATTATCAATCGCTCGTGATTGATTGGATAATGATACAGTACATTATTCTGTTCAAAAAGTAGCGGATTGGATACAAAATCATTATAGATCGTATAATCGCCGACTTCAATAGACGGGTCTTTTACAACAGCATTTAGGTAAACAGTCTGTGTATCTCCTGTACGAGGATATATTTTTTTCATCATGGGGTTCAAACGATTAATAGTTTTTGCATTTTAGATAGATAATGGAAAGTCCTCCAAGCAATATCACATATAAATATTCTGCTGTCCAATATATAGACAGGGATGTGCTGAAATAGCTTATCGCCCATAAATAAATCTGATAGGCTATAATGATTACAGTCTGAAAAATGAAGGTTGTACGTGTGGCACCTGTCCCGGTGACGGCGTTCATATATACATAACCAGGTAAGGCAAAAGCATAATTCAACAGGGCTACTGTAAATGGCAGCCGTGCTATTTGTATCAGGCTCTCATTACCAGAATAAATTTTGAAAAGCGGATTGAAACAGATTATAAAAAGGATAATAAGTGGGATTCCCACGGAATACCCTAAACGGATAACCCGGTTACATAACGGGAAAACCTGATTCTTTTGTCCTGCTCCCAACAGATTACTTACCAATGAGCCGGTGGTTGCTGCCAGTGAATTGACAATGACGAAAAAAAAGGTGGATATACTGCGTATGACATTTGTTGCTGCCAGTTCTAATTCTCCCAAATGCTCAATGGCTACGAAGAAGGCGAACCATGAGGCTACTCCAATAAATGGATTGAACATACTCCAGATAGAAACACAACAGACATGATGGAATATGTTTTTATCAAATTTCCAGTTCAGACCATAAACCTTTCTATCCATTTTTCGTAAAACATGGATTGACAATATTATCAATGAGCATAATTCTGCAAATGAAGATGCTATTGCAGCACCGGCTATTCCCATATCGAAATAAAATATGAGAAGCCAATTACAAGGTATATTAACCAATACGGCAGTAAAGGCAGCTTTGTTAAGAGGTTTTGTAAGTGTGATACCGACCAGGAGAGATCGCAATGCAAGAAAAGGAAAAGAAAACATTAATCCCCAAATGCGCCAGTCCAGATAATCAATAACAGCAAAATATACTTTCTCAGATGCAATCAGATTGCTCAGAATCATGGGAGATATTGTTTTCGAAATACTGCATAGTAGAACTGCTAAACCCGACAGAAAAAGTAATCCTTGAAAGAATGCCCTACCTGTTTCTGAATATTGCTGCTCGCCATTACGCCGTGCAATGACAACCTGTAAACCTATACTGAATCCGAAACCGAGCATATAAATGGCAAGATACCAGATTCCGGCGAGTGCGGATGCTCCTAATTCTATTTCACCAACATGACCTAAGAAGATAGCATCAGTTATATTAATAAGTTGTTCGATAAGGATGCTCATCATAACCGGAAAGTTGATGAGCCATATGTTTTTATATGTATAATTCATTGTTCAACATGATAAAATACAACAAGTTCTGTCAACTGGTGACATAACTTATTTGTAAAGTAATTATTTGATATAATGGCAAAATAAAGAAGCACAGACCTGTATTATAAGCCTGTATATTAACAATAGCTTGAATTGAGAATGCTATTTATTATGCGTAGCTATATGCACAATTGCCATTTCATATGGTTGAACAATCTTTGTTTTTAATATCTTAGATGCAAAGGTAACAAAATATAGAAATAGATTAATGCTTTTCTGTAATTTTATAATCTTCCGTTGTCATTCCATTCTCCGTAAAGGAGTCCTTTTCGGGTATTTTCTATGAATTTGTTCAGGCGACTTTCAAAAAGTTCGGGCTGATTCTTCTTGATTTGGATAGCATCAATTCTGATTCGCTTATATAAATCAGGAAATTGGCAGAAGTTGTTTCACACTACCGGGTCAGATTGTGGTTTTTGCAATATATCCTTGTCTATTGTAAAAACCGTTAGGCGACACTCGGTTCTTGATTTGACATCCAGTAAATTATGAATTTCCATTGTCTGCTGTTTTAATTTGTATCTTGCAATTTTGTCCTTTCAGTAAGAGGTTGTTGTCCTAAATATCTTATTCTTTCCATAATGAATGCAAGACATAAAGAATGCTATGCCTATTCTTCATAATATGAATTTATGTTACAATTTTTCGTGTGAGAATTCTCCATTAATCCAAAATGTAGCTTCTTTTCCTATGAAATGTAAAAGCACAAAATTAGGATCTGTAGGGCCATACGGAAAATGATTGATGAGCCAGTCTTGCCATATTTCTTTTCGTATGTTGTCATCAGTTATAATCTCAATGATTCCTCTCAATCCAACACTGTCACCATAGTTTGAATAACAAAGTCCGGCTTTGTTGTTCAATTTGAAGTCTGCAACCTTTACTGAATTGGCAGCGGTTGCTAACCATACCTCATTACATCCTTTTGAACTGATTTTGGACATTGGAACCGGACGTGGAAATCCTTCTGCGTCAATTGAGACAATCGTAATCTCCTTACATTGTGCAAGCAAGCCGGTTGCTTTTTCTGTAAGTGTTCTTTCATCTTTTTCTTTCCATCGTTTAAGAGTAGGGAAGAATTGTCTCATATTTTCTTTAGCCTGTTCCGGAGTAAGATTCCATCCTGTCTCCTTATTTATCTGATCCGTAAATTGGGTACAAAATTCTATCATCTGGTTCAGGGTAAAATCTTGTGTGAATTGTCCTTTCTGATAACAATAAGAACAGTATTCATTGTTCAAACTTCCATCAGAGTTTGTTCCTTTATTTGTATCAGTGAGAGGCATGCCGCAACTCTGGCAAAACTGTTGTTTCATATATTTGCTTCTAAAAATTGAAAGTATTTTTATTATGATCTCAAAAATACGGAAATATTTTCAATATTCATTGGAGAGTTTAAAAAATATTCCGATAATTTCTCAATATAGTTGAATTCTTTGCCAGAATTACATCTTTCTAAATCCTCGTTGGCGGAATTTTCGATGCAGTTTTAGATGGCTGTTGAGTATCAGCGATTTGCAGACCGGTGGTTCAAGTTCTGTGTCCGTGTGGTCCTTGACCCGGTTTCGGCGCTGAATTTGTGGTGGAATAGTGGTTCAAGTTTTTCTTGGTCTTGAACCGATGCTATTCGGTACAATTTCGTGCTTTCGATGTATCCAAAGTCCCTGTTTTGTTTCCTTTCTATGAAGTCCTTTTGCTGACTTTGTTGTGAGCAAAGATAGTGATATTTGTTGGATATTTGATGGATTTTTCTGGGTTTACAAGGATTTATCCTCTAAAAAGTGTAGTTTTAAGGCAAAAGTATCCTCGAAAATGTGTGATTGGCCACTGAAAAGCTGATTGTTTTTCTTTATCAAGTTATCATGTAATAAACCAAAATAGCTATGTTTACTTTATTATGTGATAGGTTGATATAGTTTAGAGTATGGCGAAGAATACGATGGGGATCAAGTTACCCCGAAAACTGGAACAGAAGATGCAAATTGTGGGAAAGCAAATCAAACTAGCTCGTTTGCGTCGGAATTTGAGCATTGCTCAGGTGGCTGAGCGGACAACATGTTCGCCTCTGACAGTAAGCCGCATTGAAAAGGGGACGCCTACCGTGGTCATCGGCATCTATCTGCGTGTGCTGTATGCCTTGCAGTTGGAACCCTATAAATCCGGTTGTAAATGTTCTCTATCTTGAAACTGCATGTTCACAAATTATCCCTTTGGCTAAAACTATGTCTGAGAAAATTCGTGGTTTGAGAGGCTGGGCAGATGATAGAGCGAGACGAGCCAGTCGAGCTACAAATCAGGAACTTCTTCCCGAAGTTCAGGCTGGAATCAAGAAAACAAAAAGAGAAAAGGACGAAGATACTTTTGGATAACAAGGGCTGTTAGTATTAATGATATTAAGAGGGTGTATCAAAACGACACTGTCCAAAATTTTGTGTAAATGGAAACAGGATTCAGCTGTAAGTTTGTTCTTATATTTGGATTCTGTTTTCAAAAATAATTATAAATTGATTCATAATCAAGCCCCAGTTATGAATAGGCTGTGTCCATTTCTTCTCAATCTCCATAAGTGAAAGATAAACGGTCTTTTTGACTGCATCATCCGAAGGGAATGAAAGCTTTGATTTCGTGTACTTTCTGATTTTTCCATTCAGGTTTTCAATGAGATTTGTAGTATAGATTATTTTTCTGATTTCCAGCGGGAACTGGAAGAAAACAGTCAGATCATCCCAGTTGTTTCTCCATGAAAGTATAGCGTAAGGACACTTTTCGATGCAACATGTAGATATAATTGATAATCAAAAACTTATATTTTAAACGGTAGAAAAGTATTTTTTAGACCATAACGGGTTGTTTTTGAGCCTGAATTTACTGTTCCTACGTTTATTCTTCAACATAAAATTAGAATCGTGGAAAATCTAAATTTTCCAACTGAAGTTCACCTGTTTTCTATCTACTTACAAAGATAGAGATAATACGTGAGTTTTTCGCCAAGTATGTCAACTAAATGCAAGAGAGTTTCGCGAATATTGTTTTACTGAACAAAGGGAAAAATAAAACTATTCTCTCTTTTCCCTTTATTTGACTTTACTTTAATAGACGTATATATGAATACGGTAGTAAAGTCAAGGCATTTTCCACTATTAACGCAATATATAAAGTTCATCATAATTCAAGAAAATGTCAATTCTATCATTTTTTTGAATTATACCATCAATAATTTATTATATGTTCAAATATAATAGTATATTTGTGACAGTAATGTAATAGTTATGGAACGTAAACTTTTGAATCGTATAAAAGTTATTCTTGCCGAAAAAGGTAAAACTAATAAATGGCTTTCTGAACAGTTAGGAAAAGATCCTGCAATTGTTTCAAAATGGGTGACAAATACTTCACAGCCCAATGTGGAAATGTTAATTCAGATAGCTAAGTGCTTGGATGTAAAGGTTGATGATTTATTAAGAACCGAGTAATTATGGAAAATGAAACAGGTTATGTATATATATTGACAAACCCAAGTTTTAGAGAAGATTGGGTCAAGATTGGTAAAAGTTCACGTCCTGTAGATGTCAGAAGCAAAGAACTTGATAATACTGCTGTGCCTTTACCTTTTGAGATTTATGCAACTCTCAAAACAACTAAATATGCTAAAGTTGAGAGACAGATACATAAACAGATTGATCGTCTGACAGATTTGCGTATAAGACAGAATCGTGAGTTTTTCAATATAGCTCCATCTGTCGCTTTGGATATTATGCGTGATATTGCAGATTTGCTAGATGACGCCGAGCTATATGTGTATGTTGATGGGAAGCCTGTTGTCAGCAAAAGTAAAGATGAAGATAAGAAGATAGAGGCTGAATCTAAAGAAAAACAACGTAAGACCCAAAAGCCTCCGTTTAAGTTTCATATGATTGGCTTGAATGTAGGGGATACGATTGTTTTTGATCCACTTCGAATGCCTGTCAGAATTGCCAGTGATGATAAAATTGAGTATGATGGCCGTCTGTATAGCCTCTCTGCGTTTACAGCTAATTTCTTGCCAGAAGAAAAGCAGAATACATCGGGAGCATATCAAGGTCCTAAATATTTCAGTTATAATGGGAAGGTGTTAAGTGAATTGAGAAAGGAAAAGGAACAGCATTAAAAAGTAAATTATATATGATAAATATACGAAAACTTGAAGCAGAACTTTGGGAATCGGCTGACCTGTTGAGACAAGGCAGCAAACTGACAAGTAACCAGTATTGCATGCCGGTTTTGGCTTTGCTGTTTCTCCGTTATGCTTATAGCAGATATAAATTGGTGGAAGCAGAGATATTGAAAGATCGTCCTTCGCGCGGAGGAAGAGTAATGCCTGTTGAGCCAAGCGATTTTGAAGCAAAAAGCGCACTTTATCTTCCTCGGGAAGCTCAGTTTGATTTTCTTGTCAATTTGCCGGACAATATCACTTCTGCCGGACTGAGAAACAAGGACGGTCAGCCGGTGAATTCATTGGGTGAAGCCGTAAACAACGCCATGCAATTGGTGGAAGAGCAAAGCGAACAGCTTACAGGTGTATTGCCCAAGACATATACGATGTTCGCCGATGATTTGCTCCGTGAATTGCTGCGCATTTTCAATAATAAGACAATTGATGAAATAGGTGGCGACATAATAGGTCGAATATATGAATATTTTCTTTCAAAATTTGCGAAAGCTGTAGCCAGTGACGATGGAGTTTTCTTTACTCCAAAGTCTTTGGTAAAAATGCTGGTCAATGTGCTGGAGCCGGAACAAGGCGTGATGCTCGACCCTGCATGCGGTTCGGGCGGTATGTTTGTTCAGACCGGTGATTTTGTAAATGCGGCAGGAATGAACGCCAATACGCAGATGACATTCTTTGGTCAGGAAAAAGTGGAATACAACGCCCAGCTCTGTTTGATGAATATGGCTGTTCATGGTCTTAACGGACGTATTGTGTCTGGTGATGAAGCCAATTCGTTCTATCATGATGCGTTCAATCTCGCAGGCAAATGCGATTATGTGATAGCTAATCCTCCTTTTAATGTGGATAAGGTAAAATCGGAGTCGGCTTTCAGCGCGGGACGCCTTCCTTTCGGACTGCCTGGTGTCAATGCCAAAACCAAGGAGGTGGGCAATGCCAATTATCTTTGGATTAATTATTTTTACGCTTATCTTAATGAGCGTGGACGTGCCGGTTTTGTCATGGCAAGTTCAGCTACCGACAGTTCCAACAAGGACCGCGACATCAGGGAGCAGTTGGTAAAGACCGGACATGTGGATGTAATGGTCAGCGTAGGGAACAACTTTTTCTACACATTGTCATTGCCTTGTTCACTATGGTTTTTCGACAAGGCTAAACGGGAAGAAAACCGCGACAAGGTGCTTTTTATAGATGCCCGTAAATATTATACAGTTGTTGACCGCACTCTGAACGAATGGACTGAATGGCAGCTGCTCAATTTGCAGGCAATCGTCCATCTTTACCGTGGAGAAACAGATAAATATCAGGCATTATTGGAAAAATATAATCATGATATAAGCGAGGCGGTAAATTCTATTTCGGAAGAAGCACTTTCATTTGTGTCTTTCCTTGATGACGAGACTGCCAATCAGTTCAACAGTTCATTGGCATGGCTTAGCAGTCCGTGGAACAATTATGATGAATTATCAAAGAACTTGAACGGACAGATAGAGCAAACCAAGAGTTGCGTCAAGTTGGCGGAAGAAAGGCTGAAAAAGCGTGAACTGAAATCCATGAGGCTGGCAGGAGATAAATTCTGCAAAGTGCTTGAGGAAATTCTGACGATTATAGAAGAACACGAATGGCTGACCGGAAAATTCGGTAAAGGCGAGTATAACGACATTGCCGGGCTCTGTAAGATTGCCACTCTGGACGAAATCGAGGAAAAGAACTATTCGCTCACACCGGGTGCCTACGTTGGTGTTCCGGAAGCAGAAGACGACGGTGTGGATTTTCACGAACGTATGAATGAAATCCATGCGGAACTGGCAAAACTTCATGAAGAAGCAAATGTGCTTATGAAGGAAATATTAAACGACTGGGAGACGCTGAAATGAGCATGAACAATAAGACGGAAACATTGCTTTCCCTGCTGGATGAATATAAAGCATTGGATATTGCGGAGCAGATAGACTACAACAAGTTCTATCTGTATTCCCTTATTACCCATTCCACAGCCATTGAGGGCAGCACAGTCACTGAAATAGAAAACCAGTTGCTTTTCGATGAAGGTATCACGGCAAAAGGCCGTAGCCTGCAGGAGCAGATGATGAATCTGGATTTGAAAGCGGCATACGAACAGTCAATGAAGCTTGCCAAGGTGCATGCTGATTTTTCTGTCGATATGTTAAAAGGCTTGTCTGCTTTGGTGATGAAAAACACTGGTGGAGAATATAACACAGCAAGCGGTAGTTTTGACTCATCGAAGGGAGAGTTGCGTTTGCTTGGTGTTACAGCCGGTGTAGGAGGAAGTTCCTATATGAATTTCCGGAAAGTTCCTGCCAAATTGGAGGAGTTTTGCCAATATATAAACAGTCAGCGAAAGGAACTGCTGAATACAGACGATGTAATCTCCAAATATAGGCTTAGTTTTGAAGCTCATTACCAGCTTGTCACCATTCATCCTTGGGTGGACGGAAACGGACGCATGTCAAGGCTGGTGATGAATCATCTGCAATATGAATTCGGTCTGATTCCTTCGAAAGTAGTCAAGGATGATAAGGCAGAATATATCCAGTCGCTTATTGATGCACGAGAACAGGAAACGCTTTTTCCTTTCTATGAATTTATGTTCGACGAACATATTCGGAACATAAGTAAAGAGATTGAAGCATACAAGAAGTCACAGGCTGCTGACCTGATAAAACCTGTATCTGACCCGATAAATAATATATCTGACCCGATAACAGAACGCTTGTATCAGGCTATTCTAAAGAATAATAAACTGAATTATGCTGAATATGGAGCATTATTGGGCGTATCGGAAGCAACTATCAAGCGACGTTTGGGTGAGTTGAGGAAAGCTGGGATGATTGTGCGTATGGGTAGTAATAAGAGCGGATATTGGAAAGTGGTAAGTTTGAAGGATAGAAAGGAGCGGAAGGTATGAAAAAAATAGTAACAATAAGCGAATTAGGAATTATAATTACAGGAAATACTCCTCCAAGAAGTAATCCTAAACTATATGGTAATTACACCCCTTTTATTAAGGCAACTGATATTTCTGAAACTGAAAAATATACTTATCATCCAGAAGAATATTATTCGGAAGAAGGATATAATAAGTATATAAAAAGCTTGATTCCTAAAGGTTCAACTTGCGTTGTTACTATTGGAAGTATTGGTAAAAAGATGACAATGGCACATTGTGACCTTTTTATTAATCAAGCGATGAATGCAATAATACCTAATGAAAATTTTGATAATGAATATGTTTATTATGCAGTAAAGAATATTCTACCAAATATCAAAATGTTAGATTCGGGAACGGCTTCAGGAAGAGAAAATGTATCTAAATCTGCCTTTTCTAAAATGCAAATACTGATTGAAGATAATATAATTACTCAAAGACGTATTGCAGAAATCCTTTCCAGATATGATTCCTTAATAGAAAACTACCAAAAACAGATTAATTTATTGGAAGAATCAGCACAGCGTCTTTATAAAGAATGGTTTGTTGATTTACGTTTTCCAGGGCATGAGAATACTAAGATTGTGGATGGGGTGCCGGAAGGATGGGAGAAGATATGTTTAGGTGAACTTGTATGTTTTAAGCGAGGCAAAATAATAACAAAAAAAGAAATAATTGAAGGTAATATACCTGTTGTTGCAGGTGGTACTGAACCTGCATATTATTGCAATAAATCGAATACAGGAAATCGTGTCATAACAATTAGTGCATCAGGCGCAAATGCAGGATATACACGTATGTATTTTGAAAAAATTTGGGCATCAGATTGTTCTTTTATTGATTGCTATATGACGAATTATTTTCATTTTGTTTATTGTTATCTTATTGCAAATAAAATTGCAATTGATAACCTGCAAAAAGGAGCAGCTCAGCCACATGTATATCCTAAAGATATAAATGCATTAGCACTGTGCTGCCCACACAACGATATTCTTGATAGTTTTGAGCCTAAGATATCATATTATTTTGATTTGATATCTTTGTTACAAAAACAAATCCATAAACTCTTCGAAGCTCGCGATCGCCTGCTTCCTAAATTGATGAACGGAGAATTTTTATAATTTTTTATTCAGTAAAACTTGATAAAGAAATGGCAATTATAATTTCATCATTTAAGAATCTCATTAATAAGATAAATAATGACTTAGGTGATTTTTGTGAAGAATTTGCTTACACAAGAAAAAAGTTGGCAAACTTAGGAAAAGCACCTAATAGATACATTTTATTTAAATATGAAATTGAAGATAGAGATTGGGCTATAAACGAAGGAGGAGGAGTTGAAATTCAATATCATATTTATTTAAGAAATGGAGAGCTAGGATATGGATTGGGTTTTAATACTCAATATGTTCCTTTCGCGAATGATAAAACGCCGATAGAATGGATGAAACCTTATGATGATGCATTTTTGACTTTGCTTGAAAATAATAAATCCCAATGGGAGTCGCTAGGATTTAGGTGGATTGAAGGTGATGAAGAGATGTTGAGGAGTCCGGAAAATGGTTCATATACACTTTTTGGTAAAAGTACAAGTCTTGAAAACAATACATTGAATGATGATTTTTATAATCAGATGTTGTCTGATTTCAAGGGAAGTTTATTCGATATTTATCAAGATGTATTTAGTCTAAAAAATAATATGATTTATCAGCAGGAATTAAAAAAGAAAGATATGGAATTGATAAATGAAGTAGTGGAGTTATTAAAATATAAGCATAATATAATATTGCAAGGTGCTCCCGGTACAGGAAAAACTTATAATACAGCTGCTATTGCTTTATCTGTATTAGGAATTACAGATATAGATTTAACTAATCATGAGAAAGTAATGGAACGTTATAAATCATTACAAGACAATCAGATATTTTTTACGACTTTTCATCAGTCTCTTGATTATGAAGATTTTGTAGAAGGGTTGAAACCCCATGTGCAGACAGACGAAACCGGACAGAGCATCGGTGTTACTTACGAACCGGAAGACGGAATGTTTAAACTTGCGTGTAGAGCCGTGCAAACGGATGAAACAAAAGATATTGTAGAGTGTATAGATGATTATCTGCAAACTATAAAAGGATTTAGTAATAAAAAAGAAATTCCTACCATAACAGGAAATTCTTCACTTTATGTTTGGTGGAATGAAGGGAATGCAACAATCAGTGTTCGAAGTGTAAAATCTACGAGTAAGAAAAAAGAAGATTATACGCCTTCTCCATTGAATATAGAAAAAGTAAAACTACAAGCAACGGGGAAAGGAAGTGAAAATAACTGGCAGCAATATGCTCAGGCATTTATTGAAGCAGTAAAGAATGCATATAAAGCTAAAGCGAATAAGCCAGTAGTACTAATTTTAGATGAGATAAACAGAGGAAATATTGCTAAAATTTTTGGTGAATTAATAACCTTGTTGGAAGCTGATAAACGAGAGGGCAGTAGCCATCCTATTCAAGTTACATTGCCATATTCAAAGCTTCCTTTTAGTGTGCCGTTAAATTTGTATATCATAGGAACGATGAATACAACAGACCGGAGTACCGGAAGTCTTGATTATGCATTACGGAGAAGATTTGCATTTGTTACGCTGAAATCTAATGTAGAAGTTATAGAGAAATATTATGATGGTATTCAAAATCAAAATTTAAAGTCTATTGCTGTAGCATTGTTTAATGATATAAAAGCATTTATTGAAACCCCTCAGCATTTAAGTAGCGAGCTTGATATTGATGATTTGATGGTTGGACATAGCTTTTTTATGGCAGCAACAGAGCAAGAACTTTTTTATAAAATAAAGTATGAAGTAATACCTCTCGTAAATGAATATATAAATGACGGGATATTAAATGTAAAAGCAGATGAGAAGAAAAATGCTTTCCATGCATGGGAGAGCTTGACGATTATTGAAAAAGAAACAACAGCATAATCATGATTCAAAAACAAGAACATGAGCAGTTTCCATTTGAATATGATGAAAGATATAACGATCTTCAATTGATTCAATGGTGTAAGCCAACAGAAAGTAGTATGTGGGGATATTATGCGTCCTACAAAATTGGAGCAGAATGGATAGATGAAAAGGAGTCTATTGTTGTGACTACAAAGCGAAAAATGGAAAATATAGACTTCCTTAAGATGTTTATGACCTGTTTTTCGTCAAATCTTGAATTGGAATCCTTTTCTAAGATATATTCCATTGATTATGACAAACCAGTAATTAAAGTTCCTGCATTTAGAAGCATAGTTAGTCTACTGATTGTGGCTCATTTTCTTAGTGTGGTAGATAGAATAAAAAGTTTGAAGAGGGGGTATGTACATTATAATGAGAATTTGAAAAAGGTAAAAGGTCATATTTCTCTTCTAAAAAATGAGAGAAAAAATATTTTAGGGAAACGTTATGACAGAATATATTGTGATTATGATGAGTATTCTATTGATATACCAGAAAATCGTTTGATTAAAAAAGCTTTATTGTTTTCAAAACATTTGCTGTACTCTTGTAATTTATACGATGCGATATGTCAAGTGTTAAATAGAAATCTAGCATTATTTGAAAATGTTTCCTGTGATGTGGAGATTCGGGAAGTTAATCAAATAAAGGGGCATAAGCTTTTTAATGACTATCAAGAAGCTATACGACTGGCAAAAATCATATTGCGCCATTTTGACTATAACATAGCGAAAGCAAACAATACGGAAGGAACGGTTCCCCCATTTGTGGTTGATATGTCTTTATTATATGAACACTATGTATATGGCTTGCTTTATGAGGCATATGGAAATAAAATAGCATATCAGTATAAGGGTATAACAGGATATCCTGATTTTTTGTATATTTCAGAAAATTTTCAAGCTATACTTGATACCAAATATATACCGAAGTATGAAGATGAAACATTGGACACAAATGTCGTTCGGCAGTTAAGTGGCTATAGTAGGGATTTGTTTGTATTAAGAAAATTAGGATATAAAAATATAGGAGAAGATTCTTTCATTCCATCAGTTCCCTGTGTGATTGTTTATCCAATTGAAGGTAATGGTATTTTTAATCCTTTCAAAGGAAATAGATTAATAGATGTTTGCAATAAGATGGTAAAAGGATTATCCCATTTCTATAAGATAGAGATACCTTTACCTACTGTATATATAACGAAATAATGTAACTATGTCAACCGACTACAGCGAAGACCGACTCATACAGAAAAGTGCTGCCGAGTTAATGGAAACAGAACTTGGCTGGACTTCTGTTTATGCATACGACAAAGAGGTATTGGGAGAAAACAGTACACTTGGTCGTAACAGTTTCCATGAAGTATTGCTTATACAGCGATTCCGACTTGCTTTGAAAAAGCTGAATCCGTGGATAAACGACAAGCAGATTGCAGAAGCTATTGAAAGAATGACGGAACGTATGAGCAGTCAAACTCTGATGCAGATAAACGAACAGAAATATCAGTTTATCCGTGATGGTATACCAGTAACACGTATAAAACAGGACGGTACATCGGAAGAAATAAAAGCTGTAGTCATAGATTTCGAAAATGCCGACAATAATGACTTTCTATGCGTCAGGGAACTTTGGGTTTATGGTGCGCTATATAGGCGCAGAGCGGATATTGTGGGATTTGTAAACGGCATACCATTACTGTTTGTCGAGCTGAAGAACCACAATGTGGAAGTGGAGAATGCTTTTAACGAGAATTACCGGGACTATCTGGACACCATACCGCAGTTGTTCTATCATAATGCCTTTATCATTTTCAGTAACGGATTGGAAGCCCGTGTCGGTACCATTGATTCGAAATGGAAATTTTTCCATGAGTGGAAACGACTTACAGAATTGGATAATGGAAACATAGAGCTTCCGACCATGCTGCGTGGTATCTGTAAAAAAGAAAATTTCCTTGACCTGCTGGAAAACTATATCCTTTATGACCATTCCGACGGGAAAACGGTGAAAATTATGGCGCGAAACCATCAGTATCTGGGAGTGAACCAAGCTGTGGAGATGTATAAAAACCGTGAATATGTAAACGGAAAACTAGGAGTCTTCTGGCATACACAAGGAAGCGGCAAGAGCTATTCCATGCTGTTCCTTGCTTGTAAAATCAGACGGAAATTCGCGGGTTCGCCAACTATCGTAATCTTGACCGACCGAGAAGAACTGAACAAACAAATCAGTGACACATTTGAGAATTGCGGTGTGCTTGGGAATGTGAAAGCCAAAAGTTTCATTGCAAGCAGCGGGGATGACTTGATAACGAAGCTGAAAGGCAATCCTTCGTTCATATTCTCCCTGATTCAGAAATTCAACAAGCCTGATGCTGAACCAATTTATCCTGACCATGATATTATTGTAATCAGTGATGAGGCGCATCGTACGCAAAATGGAGTATTCGCTGAAAACCTTCTGCATTTGCTGCCTACAGCAAACCGCATCGGATTCACCGGCACGCCTCTGCTTCGTGATGACAATATAACTGCCAGAACTTTTGGTGGATATGTGAGTATATACGACTTCAAACGTGCCGTTGACGATAAGGCTACAGTGCCGTTATATTACGAAAACCGCGGCGAACGTCTGAAGGAGCTGAAGAATCCGGAAATCAATGAAGAAATTGCTGCTGTTTTGGAACAGGCAGGCGAAATAGATGCTTCGCAACAGGCTAAATTGGAACGTGAATTTGCCAAAGAGGTACATTTGCTGACGGCTCCGAAACGACTCAGAATTGTAGCGCAGGATTTTGTTAGCCATTACAGTGATTTGTGGACTTCGGGAAAGGCAATGGTGGTGTGTTATAACAAGGTGACTTGTGTACGCATGTATAACTATGTTCAGGAATATTGGCAGAAAGAAATAGAGTCATTGGAAAAACAAATATCCAAATCTACGTATCAGCAGGAAGTACAGGAGTTGAAACGTAAACTGGATTGGATGCAACAAACGGAAATGGCAGTTGTCGTTTCGCAAGAGCAGAACGAAATACAGACATTCCGGAAATGGGGACTTGACATTTTGCCGCATCGTGAAAAAATGGAAAAACGCGAACTTGACAAAGAGTTCAAAAACACAGAAAATCCACTGCGTGTGGTATTTGTTTGTGCAATGTGGCTGACCGGATTTGATGTCAAGTCGCTTTCATGCCTTTATATCGATAAACCAATGAAAGCTCATACACTGATGCAGACTATTGCGCGTGCAAACCGTGTGGCTGACGGTAAAGATAATGGCTTGATCATAGATTATATAGGAATTGTAAAGGCTCTTCGTAAAGCATTGGCAGATTATACCGCCAGTCCGGAAGGTGGAGCCGGTAGTAATGATCCGACAATTGACAAACAGGAGCTGATTAAGCATGTGGCAGAGACAATCTCTGCGGCTACTGCTTTTCTTAAAGAACATGATTTTGAACTGCAGGAACTGATTGATGCTGATACATTCTTGAAACTGTCGCTGTTGAGAACTGGGGCAGACACTGTATGTGAACCGATTGAAATACGTAAAAGCTACTGTACATACATCACTACTTTGCTGAAATTATGGAAGTTCCTCGATCGTGATGATATCACGCAGGAAATGAAACAGAGTAAGGATGCCCTTGAAGCAATTTACAAAGAGTTGCAGAAAAAACGCAAACATGCTGACATCACTAATCTAAGCGTAGCGATTAATGCCATTGTTGATGAGCACTTGGAACTGGATGCTGACAATATAGTAGCGGAAAGTGGTTCGAACCGTCGTTTTGATATCAGTAAAATCGACTTTGATTTACTCAGGCGGGAGTTTGCAAAAAAGAAAGAAAAGAATCTGATAATGAAAGATATCCAGGAATTACTGCAGGAACGTATTGCTCAGATGATGGCAGCTAATCCTTCCAGAATCAATTTCTACGAGAAGTATCAGGAAATCATTCACAACTATAATGCTGAACAGAATAGGGCAAGCATTGAAAAGACTTTTGAAGATTTGATACACCTTACAGAAGAGTTGTCGGAAGAAGAAAAGCGTTACCTCAGAGAGGGATTTGAAAATGATGAACAGCTTTCTTTGTACGACGTATTATTTAAAGACGATTTGTCAAAAGAAGATATCAAAAAGTTGAAGAAGGTAGCTAAAGACTTATTGGGTAAAATAAAGTCTATGCTGAAAACAATGGATCATCCGTTTGACAAACAGGAGACAAAAGCTTCTATTGTTATTGCAATAAGGGATTTACTATGGCAAGAACTACCAGAAAGTTATTCAGATGAAAGCATTACTTATTATCGTGATGCTGTGTTTAATTATATCAGCCAACGATATGGTGGGGTAGCCTGAATATACAAAATCAATTTTTATCAAATAAATTATGATGACTTATAAAGATACTACACTTTGGAAAGAAGCATTCAATGATAAATACGGGCATATTGCATTAAGAGAAAGATTAACTAATGCGTTTGAAATAGCACATAATAATGCATCATTTCTACTCAATAAAATTAGAATAGATTTTCCTTCATTAACAATACATGATATAACTCATGTTGATAGTCTTTGGCAAGTTGCAAGTATAATTGCAGGAAAGGATTATCAATTAAATCCTTTGGAAGGCTTTATTTTAGGATGTTCATTTCTTATACATGATGCAGCATTGTCTTATATAGCAGTAGGGGGTAAGGATTCATTGCGCTCTACCACTGAATGGAAAGATTTTCATTCAGATTATTCTAAATCAGATATGACTGATGAAGAAAAAGAATATGAAACTGATTTTAGAACTATTCGTTATCTCCATGCTAAATACGCAAAGGATTTATGTAATCAGATTTTTGATAGAGAAAATGGATCTACGTTTTACATTATAGAAGATGATGAATTAAGAAAACATTTATGGCAAGTTATAGGTGATATTGCAGCAAGTCATCATTGGAATATGGATAAAGTCAAAACGTTAGGAAATCAAATCCCTGCTTTAGCAGGTTTTCCTGTAGACTGGCGAATAAATCCATTGAAATTAGCTTGTCTTTTGAGATGTGCAGATGCGGGACATATTGATTCTGGGAGAGCGCCAGACTATCTTTTAAAATTATTAGATATAAATGGAGTTTCTCGAAATCATTGGGAAGCCCAAAATAAATTATCTCAAATAGATATTGACACAACAAATAAATCTAATGTTATTATTGCTTCAAATATTGCTTTTTCGGAATCAGATTATGCAGTATGGAATGTTGTTTACGATGCTGTTATGGTTCTTAACAATGAGCTTATTCAATCCTATGAAGTTTTAAATAATCTTTCGTCTCCGATACCTTTTCAGGCACGTCGGGTAAGTGGTGCTGGATCAAGAGAAGAATTATGTAGATATGTAAAGACATATGGATGGTTCCCTTGTGATGCAAATATTCATATTAGTAATATTGAAGGGGTTATAAAGACTCTCGGAGGGGAAAAATTATATGGAAAAGAAAAAAAAGTAGAGTATGTCGTACGCGAGCTAATACAAAATGCAAGAGATGCCATTGTCGCTAGAAAATATTTGGAAGAAGGCTTTGAAGGTCGTATAGATGTTTATATTGAAGAAAAAGATAATAATCAATGGCTTATTGTTAAAGATAATGGTATCGGCATGTCTATGCAAACCATAAAAGACTATTTATTGAATTTTGGAAAGAGCTTTTGGGCTTCAGACCTAGCTAAAGAAGAAAATCCAGGTTTAGCATCTTCTGGATTCAAATCTGTAGGTCAATTTGGAATAGGCTTTTATTCTATTTTTATGATTGCCTCAGAAGTTATTGTTGAGACTAGGAAATATAATGAATCGCTAAATAGCAATATTAAATTACGTTTTCCTAATGGTTTATGCTTACGTCCAATTGTATCACAATGTAATGGTAGCAGTATGAATGTAAGTACAATAATAAAAGTATGTATTAATCCTAAAGAGGTAATCTGGAAAAACATTGTAAAAGTTCATTCAGGGATGTCTGGTGTAAAAGATTTTAACGTTCCTTTTAAGGATATACTAGCAAATATTACTGCAGGACTTGATGTGGATGTGTATTACAATGAACTAGGAAATTCTTTTGGAAAAATACATGTTAACATATATTCTGAAAACTTTGATAAACACCAATGGTTGATAGATGCAACGTATGCTATACATCATGAAGGGCAGAGATATGTAAAGTACATAGATAGTAATTATAATCGATTACGCTATATTTATCTCAATGGGCAAATTGTAGGATTGGCTGCATTAAATACACTTTATCAACGTCATTTTTCATATATGAGTATTCGTACAGTTGGAGGATTATCAACCTTTTCTGGTGATAGTGGAATGGGCCTTTATATGGGATATATTTCAACAGAACCAGATACAGCTAGACGTGATGGGAAATTTGACACTAAAATATTAAATGAATGGGTTATAGAGCAATATGACATTTTACTTAAACAAGGGTTAACTGATAGTGATAAACTATGGCTACCATATAACTTATGTAATTTTGATATTGATATGTGTGATATTTTAATGGTTTATTTTGCTAATAAGTCTAGCTTATTTTCTGCAGATCTAAAATCATTATTATTGTTGATAGCCAAAGGAGCTAATTTAGTCTTTGCGATTGCACCACATGGTGATGATGATAGGATTGATACATATACGGATAGGGAAAGAAGTATTAATATGCTAAATGAAAATGAATACCTTTTTATTCCATGCACCTTTAGTGATTTCTTAAGTACGAAAATTAAAGATAAATGTTATTTTAATATTATTAGTTGTATAAAAGCTGTTGCAGCCAAAATGGAACTTAAAATCCAATTTAATTTGGTTGATAACAAAACTCATTCTGCAATAGAAGGAAAGTATAAAGGTTTGGTCCTTAGTCGTTCGTGATTAAATGTATATAAGGAATTATTAAAAAAAAGAATTCTTAACTGCCAGATTAAAGTTTACCAGTTAAGACTATCTTAATATATTTTTACTTTGGTAAAAAATACTTCACCACTACCACTATCGTAATTCCCAAGATCACAATAAGCCCACATGCAGCAACCATTCTCCAAATTAACCAGGAATGCAAAAATTCTACATTCACCACTATCATACAGACCAAGAAAGAGGATAAGGCAATTAGAATAACAATCAAAATATAAAATGCCTTATGTGATAGAGAAATACGGTTATCCATTTGAGCAATCCTTTGTTCTGTCTCAGTGCATTTGAACTCAATTTGGAATAGGAATCTGATGCTTAAAAGAGAGTAATTCGTGGAATACTGGCTCAGTAGAAATTTAGTGGGGATACGCATATAGC
>UMCY01038105.1_pt1 | contig 38425 bp, 40 predicted proteins | sample 1964351 | NCBI WGS metagenome assembly UMCY01 (sample SAMEA4835980, study PRJEB28245) | human gut metagenome | biome: gut microbiome; material: fecal sample | place: Denmark | collected 2008 | reverse complement strand
AAAGACAGACAATAATTTAGCTATTGATATAAATAAAGAATATAATTCCAATCTAGAAAATGAAATAACAGATGTTTTTATATGTTTAATGGGAATGTGTGAGTTAATTGATATGGATATTGTTGAGGGTTTAAAAAAGAAGGAAAAAATTAATTTTGAAAGAATTTGGAAATAAAAATAGTGAATGACTTTTATTTTTTGATTAAAGTCATTCAATATTTTTATACAAAATTATATTTTAAATATAATTTTGTATAAAAATATTGAAAAAACATCATAAAAATAGTATAATATAAATATAATAAAGTACAGATGGAGGAGGATAATATGGGAACTTATATAAAAAGAAGCATAGAAAAAAAGTTAGAAGAACTAGAAAAAGCATTTCCAGTAATAATGATTACAGGCTCAAGACAAGTCGGAAAAACAACACTATTAACAATACTACAAAAAGAGGAAAAAAATAAAATAAACTATGTATCATTAGACAATATACAAACAAGAGCCTTAGCAATAGAAGACCCAGAACTATTTCTAGACAAATACAAAATGCCACTAATAATAGATGAATTCCAATATGCTCCAGACTTATTATCATATATAAAAATAATAGTAGATAAAAAAAGACAAGAATACTTAGAAAATGAAGAAGTCAGTCCATGTGGTTTATATTATTTAACAGGTTCACAAGTATTTCATACAATGAAAAATGTAAGTGAATCATTAGCAGGTAGAGTAGGAATGCTAGAGTTATATCCATTATCAAATAGAGAAATAGAAAAGAAAAAAGATGAATTATTTTTGCCATCATACGAAAAAATAGAAAATAGAGAAAAGCTAGAACGAAAAGAAATAGACGAAATATTTGAAAAAATTCTAAAAGGTGGATATCCAGAGCTATATTCAAATCCAAATATAGAACCAAGAGATTTTTTTGAAACATATATAAAAACATATATAGAAAGAGATATAAGAGAGCTAATAAATGTAAAAGACGAAATAAAATTCTTGAAATTTGTTGAATCAGTAGCAGTAAGAACAGGTCAAGAACTAAATATAAATGATATTTCAAACTCAATAGAAATAAATAATATGACGGCTCAAAATTGGTTATCGATACTAGTAAATACTGGAATTGTATATTTACTGCAACCTTATTACAATAACAATATTTCAAGGATTGTAAAAAGACCAAAAATATATTTCCTGGATACCGGTTTAGCATGTTTTTTAGCTGGTTACATGGATAGTAAAACTTTAGAAAAAAGTGCATTTAATGGAGCTATTTTTGAAACATATGTTGTAACTGAGATTATAAAATCATTTACCAATCAGGGGTTAGACAGTAAAAAATATTTATATTATTATAGAGATAATAACGGGAAGGAAATTGACCTTTTAATTATATATGATAATACTGTATATCCTATCGAGATAAAAAAGAGTTATAATCCTGGAAAACAAGCTATAAAAAATTTTGATGTTGTAGAAAAATTTGGTATGCCAGTTGGAAATGGTGGAGTAATTTGTTTAAATAAAGAAATTTTTCCAGTAGATAAAAATAATAATTTAATACCGATAGAATTAATTTAATAATTACTTGAACATTAAATAAAAAAATGTTATCATAATAAAAAAATAATTGCCCCATTGGGACCGGGTCTTAATGGAACATTGTACCAAAAAGACCCGGTCCCAATGGAACAAAAGGAGAAAAAACATGCAACAAATAACCAGCAAAGAAAACCAAATAATTAAGCACATAATAAAACTCAAAGAAAAAAAATACCGAAAAGAATACAATGAATACATAATAGAGGGTGCAAAAATAGTACAAGAAGCAATACAAGAAAAAGCAAAAATAAAACAAATAATAATAAGCGAAAATTCAATAAATACGGAACTAATACAAAAACACTTAAAAGAAGAATTAAAAAAAATAAACTATATCCAGGTGCCACAAAATATATTCAAACTAATATCAGAAGTAGAAAAGCCACAAGGGGTACTTGCGATAATTGAAAAAAACAATAAGGGCGAAGATATAAACCTAAATCAGGAAATAATACTTGCACTAGATGATTTACAAGACCCTGGAAATTTAGGAACGATAATAAGAACGGCAGACAGTGTAGGATTAAAACAAATTCTAATATCAAAAGGAACAACTGACCCCTACAATCCAAAAGTAATTCGTTCAACAATGGGAGCAATATTTAGAGTAAATATTATAGAATGTGAAAATTTAAAAGAAACATTAAAGAAATTACAAAATAATAATTTTAAAGTAATGGTAACAGACTTAAATACAGATAAATCAATTTATGATATAAAATTACAGAAAAATGTTATAATAATAGGAAATGAAGCAAATGGAGTATCAGAAGAAATAAAACAGATGGCAGACACAAGAGTAGTAATTCCAATGTTTGGAAAAACTGAAAGTTTAAATGCATCTGTTGCAACAGGGGTAATTTTATATGAATATGTAAGACAAAAATTAAAATATAACTAAAGAAAGGTAGAAAATACAATGGAAAAAGATAATAAAAATGCCTATTCAGAAGTAATAGAAATATTAAAATTTTTAGATGATGAGGAAAAACTAGAGGCGCTTCCAATAGAAATGTTGGAGGTTTTAAAGTCAAAAGCAAATCCTGAATATAAACCTCAAATTTCAAAAGATATACCATTAGATGAACAAAATTTACAGCCGGAAACACTAGCTATTCTAACATGGATTGCTGTAAAATATTGGAATGGTAATATTGATGTAAATGAAAGTGCACAACTATCAAAAAATGAAGATATAAAAGAAGAGATAGCGACTGATGTAAATGAGGAAGATGAGCCAAAAATTGAAGTAGAGGAAAATATTAATGAAGAAAAACTAGCAGTAGTATACGAACATTTTAAATGGTATCAAAAACTAAAATTGAAGATAGTAGAATTTTTTAGTAAAATTTTTAGAAGAAAAGAGAGGGAAGAAAATACTTTATGAGACCTATTATCGAAAAAAGTAAGTTTGAATTACGACATGTAGTATATATTATTATTATCATTATTTGTTTAATTGCTATAGGTATAGCTGTATATATGCAGTTTTTTAAAGATGAGGGATTAGGTATAATATTTGGTATATCTAAAGAAGAAGATAGAGAATATAAAGAACTTAAAGAAAATTTTTTGAATATATTTGATAATACATTAGATGTAAAAGAGCAATTTAATGGGAATATAAAGAAAATAAGAGAAAAGGACGATATTATATTAGTTGCATTTGATACTCAAGAACAAAATGAAAATTATACAGTGAATTTAAAAATACCATATTTTAATATTGATTCAGAAGATGCAAGGCAACACAATAGACAAATAAAAGAATTATTTAAAGATAAATCTGAGAGTGTGCTTTCTTCCAATAGTAGTAAAAATATAATATATAATGTAAAATATAAAGCTTATGAACAGAATAATATTTTATCATTAATAATATTATCAGAACTTAAAGAAGGCGAGAGCAGTGAGAGAATTATAATTCAAACATATAACTATAATTTACAAACAAATAAAGAAATAACAATAAATGAAGTGTTAGAAAAAAGAAATATAAATATTGAGAATGCAAATAACAAAATAAAAGATGAAGTAAATAATTCTCAAGAACAAAATATAAAATTATCAGAATTGGGATATAATGTTAATATAAGAGATACTAATTCTGATGTGTATAAAATACAAAATGCAAAGGAATTTTTTATTGGAGAAAATGGATATTTATATATTATTTATCCTTATGGAAATGACGAATTTACAAGTGAAATGGATGTAATTATATTTAGATAGTAATAGTAAAAGAGAAGTTGTTTTAGCAACTTCTCTTTTTGAAAATAAAAGGGGATGTCTTTTTGTTTAAGTTAATTATTTATTATAATCAATTAACTTGTTTATAATATACAATATTTTTTTGTCCATTGTGTGAAGACAATGTGAAAAAAATACTAATTTGAATTTTGTTCTCCTAATGTTAATTCAATTTCTTTTTCTTGTCCATTACGGTTAATTTTTAATTTTATTTTATCACCTACAGCATGTTTATTTTTAATTTCATTTAATTCATCCATTGTTTTAACTGATTGGTTATCAACTCCAATAATAACATCGCCTGTTTTAAGACCAGATTTTTCAGCAGCAGAATATTCATCAATAGAAACAACATAAATACCCTCAACTAAGTTATATCGCTTAGCAGTATCTTCATCTAAATCCCTACCTGAAATACCAATATAAGGTCTTTTTACAGTTTTATTTGTTTTTAATTGGTCAATAATATCTGTTGTAGAATTAATAGGTATAGCAAAACCGATACCTTCAACACCGGTACTTGCAACTTTTAGAGTGTTTATACCAATTACTTGACCTTTACTATTAACTAATGCACCACCACTATTACCAGAATTTATAGCAGCATCTGTTTGGATACAAGTATATGTTGTTTTACCATCACTATCCTGTACTTTTCTGTTTAAAGCACTTACAATTCCGCATGTAATAGATGTACCTAAATCCAATGGATTACCAACAGCCATAGCAAATTCACCAACTTTTACAGTATCTGAATCTGCAAATTCGGCAGGTGTTAAGTCATTTTTATCAATTTTTAAAACGGCTAAATCTGTTTGAGAATCTTTTCCTATAATTTGTGCATCATATTGGTTTTCATCTCCATATAAAGAAACTTTTAAAGATGTAGCTTGTGAAATATCATAATATGTTGATTCTGATGAAGAATCTACAACGTGATTGTTTGTAACAATATATCCGTCACTACTTAAAATAATACCAGACCCAGAAGCTTGAGCCTCAGATGTAGTTGATTGACCTTGACCAAACATACCAAATAAATGTGAAGAACTTGTTACATTATATGTTACAGATATACCTACAATTGATGGTAATATTTTATTTGCTGCATATACTGCTGTATCGGAATAATTAGAAAGTGATACTAAATCAGTATTTATTGTTCCTGAGTTTGAACTAGCGTTTGTAGAAGTAGTAACAGAATTGTTTGTGTTATTTGTAGATAAAATTTTTGATTTTATACTTGGTACTCCGAAACATGTTCCTAATACTAGACTACATCCTAAAATTCCACTTATAAATGGTGCTAAAAAAGTTTTACTAAAAGAACTTTGCTGATATGAGTGTGGATTATTAATTACATTTTTAAATTCATTATCATTCATGATAAAAACCTCCTGTTTTTACTATTATAATTTATTTTTTTATTATGATACAATATATTTGTGAAATTTATGTGAAAAGTAGTGTAAAAATTTGTGATTTTATAAAATTTGTAATTGCTTATTATAATTCAGTGTGAATGAAAGTTAGCTTTTGATTAAATAATATAGCATAATCTAAAGTTTAAAGTTTTATTATGAATTGCAAAAAATCGACAGTGACATAATAAAAAATATCAAAATTATTGCCAAATACAGAAAAACATGTTATGCTATTAATATATTTTTTCAAATCCATTTAAATCAAGGAAAAATTAGATTAAAAATCGATAAATTAAAATCAAAAGGAGAAGTGATATATAATAAAAGAAAAAAAATATGAATTATTAAATCCAAAAATAGATTATGTATTCAAGAGAATATTTGGTTATCAAGAAAATGAATCAATAACCAAAAGTTTTATCAGTGCAATTTTAAATCAAAATATTACAGATGTAGTTTTAGAAACTAGTTCGACATTACCAAAAGATATGCTAGATGATAAAGTAGGAATTTTAGATATAAAAGCAAAAATAGATAATAAAATAAATTGTGATATTGAAATGCAAGTAGTTAATGAAAAAAATGCAGAAAAGAGAATTACATTTTATGCAAGTAAAATGTATGTACAAACAATAAAAGAAGGTGAGGATTATTCAAAATTGCAAAAATGCATAGCAATATTAATAACAGATTATCAACTTTCTAGTATTAAAGAATTAGAAAAATATGTAACAAAATGGAATTTAAGAGAAGAAGATTATGGAAATAAAATCTTGACAGAAGATATAGAAATTTATATAATAGAACTGCCAAAGGTTGAGAAATATAAAAAGGGGTTAGCATTAGACCGATGGGTAGAATTTATAAAAAATCCGAGGGTGGTAGATATGTCAAATAAAGAGGTAAAAAAAGCAAAGGAAGTATTAGAAAGAATTAGTGAAGATAAAGATGCAAGATATTTAGCAGAACTACGTGAAAAATATATAAGAGATCAAAAAGCGATTGAAGGTGCAGGGTATGATAAAGGACTTGATGAAGGTATTAAAAAAGGAATTGAACAAGGAATTGCACAAGGTAAAAAAGATACTATATTAGAACTGGCGAAGAAAATGAAAGAGCAAGGTCTAGATATAGAAATGATACAAAAAATAACAAATTTAACAAAAGAAGAAATAAATAACTTATAATAAAAATAATGGATTTGAAAAAGAAGAATTAATGATAGAAAAAATCTGTCATTAATTTTTTTATCTATAATAAAATCTAAAAAGCCTGCGATAGCAACAATAATTTAAAATAAATGCGAAAAATGTCGAATTTTGCGATGAAAAGTATATATAAAAATGTAAAAAATTATTGACAAAAGTCAAATAAGATTTTATAATGTAATCATTAATTATATAATTTTTTTGCAATATTATTATGGATGCATACATAAAAAATATTGCGGGTCTAAAAGGGTTATAACTCATTTAATTTTTATTCAAATTTATCAAATAAAAAATCAGATAAAATCAAATTAGGAGGTAGATAGGAATAATTTTTTTGAAAATATGAATTAACGATAACAAAAGATTATCTAAATTAAAAACTACAAAAATATACTAAAAGGAGGTATAATAGATAATTGTTTGTATACGAAATTTGATGAAACATTTATAAAAATGATACAAAATAATGATGATAAAGAACTAATAATTCATTTATTAAATAAAACAATGAATATAGAAATAAAAGAACTAATATTTAAAAAAATAGAGAAATTTAAAGGAATTGAAGAATATGATTTTTATTTAATTAATTTAACTGGTATAACAAAAGAAGGGAAAGAACAAGAAATATTTATAAAAAATATAAAAAAAGGAAAAATAAAAGAATCATTATTTTGTATATGTGATTTAGCTTATGAAAAATACTTTGATTATAAAAAAAATTCAAAAGAATATTCAAGAAGACTCAAGAAAATATCTATTATAGAAAACAGAAGTAATAAAAAAAACATAAGTGAAGTATATGTAAAATTATTTGAAGATAATTTGAAAAAAATAAAAGTAAATATCGAAATTTATTTTATAGAAATGTCAAAAATTATAAATAAAGATAATAAGAAAGGAAGGATAAAAAATATTGAAATAGAACCAAATGACATTATAATTTTGGGAACAGAGCATAAATGTGGTAATAGAACATAAGTATTGATTTGTTATAAAAAATCTATTATAATTATAGATGAAAAAACAAAAAAGGAGTGATTATTATGGAATATATATATGAGCCACAAGGAGTATGTTCAATTCGCATGATATTTAAAATAGATGGCGATACAGTAAAAGAACTAAAGATTCTTGGAGGATGTCCTGGAAACACAATAGGAGTTGCTGAATTAATTAAAGGAAAAAAAATTGATGAAATAATAGAGCTATTAAAAGGAATACAATGTGGAAACAAAGGAACATCATGTCCAGACCAAATTGCAAAAGCTTTACAAGAATATAAAAAAATATATATAGCTTAAAATATAGAAGATTGGAATAGAGAATTATCCATAATTTTCTATTCCAATCTTAATTTATTTTTGGTCAGGTTCAATTCCCATAGCAGGTAATACTTCAGAAAGAATATTAGAAACAACTGGAGCAGCTGTTTGTCCACCTTGGTGACTATCACCTTTTGGGTCATAAAGAGTAACTAATATTGCAACCTGAGTATTTTCAATAGGAGAAATTGCAGCAAAAGATGTTGTATAACCAGAACTTGTATCACCAACAACAGGTTCAGAAGTTCCAGATTTACCACCTATAGAATAACCTTGAACTTGAGCATTTTTACCGGTTCCATCTGTTACTACAGATTTCATCATAGATTTTACTTGATTAGCAGTTTGAGAAGATAATACTTGTCTAATCTTAGTAGTTTCAAAATTAGTTGTTTCACCAGTATCTGTATTAGTCATAGATTTTACAATTTTAGGTTTTAGAAGATTTCCATCATTTGCAATAGCAGAAATGGCTGTAATCATTTGTAAAGGTGTAATTGTAAATCTTTGTCCAAAAGACATAGTTGCAAGTTCAACAGAACCAACTTTGCTTAATTCATGAAATCTACTTGCAGATTCACCGGGAAGTCCAGAATTTGTTTTGTCGAAAAATCCAAAAGCATTATAGTATTTATATAAGGTATTTGCACCTATTCTTTTTCCTAGTTGGATAAAAGATGGGTTACATGAATCCATTAAAGCTTGTCTTAGTGATTCACCATCATGTTTTTTATAATAGGGTGCTTGGTAATACCAACATTTAATTGTTTTATCTGCTACTTCTTCAAAACCATTACAGTAAAAATCATTTGTAATATCAGGTTGTGTAATATTTTCTTCAAGAGCGACAGCAGCGGTTATTAATTTGAAAACAGAACCAGGTTCATATGTTTCAAAAACAGAACGAACGTGCCACATATTGTAAATTCTAGAATTTTTTTCTTCAGCAGAAAGTGAGTCCCAATTATCAGCATAATAAGATGTAGGTGTAAAAGGACTATTTAAGTCATAATTTGGATATGAGGCCATTGCTAAAATATTGCCAGTTTTAGGATCCATTATTATACAATTTCCACCTTTTGAGCATGAGTTTTCTTCAACTGCTTGTTTTAGATATTTTTCAACTATTGATTGAATGTTAACATCTATTGTAAGAGTAAGGTTGTATCCATTTTCAGCTGGAATAAATGATTCTTGTGAATTTGGAATTTCACTTTGGGAGGCGTCAGTAGACATTATAACTTCACCTGATGTTCCTTGTAATATTGAGTTATAAGATGATTCTATTCCTGAAAGACCTTGATTATCAGTACCACACGCACCTATTACTTGTGAGGCAAGTGTACCATAAGGATAATATCTTTTGGAGTCTTCATCAATATTAACTCCTGCTGAAATTTTGTTTTCTGTTAACCATTCTTTTAATAAGTTTACTTTATCTTCTTCAACTTTTTTTGCAATTGTTATAGATGAATTGGAATTGTTAAGTTTATCTAGTGTTTCATTATAATCTAGTTCGAATATTTCTGAAAACTTTTGTGAAATCACTTTTTTTAATTCGTCATCATTTGTATATTTTTTACTTTTTAGTTTAGATGGATTTATAGATATTGTATCTACAGTTTCACTAATTGCAAGTGATGCACCAGTTGAATCATATATATTACCTCTTTTACTGCTAATTTTTTCACTAGTAGTTTGTTGTTTAGATGCAAGGTTAGATAAATGAGAGCCATCGATTATTTGAAGGTAAAATAATCTAATTATAAGAAGTATAAATAAGGCTAAGACAACTAGTAATGAAATCTTTAACTTTTTAGGGGAAACTACATTTTCAATATTTAGATTGCTTTTTAGTTTTGCAATTTTATCATCTGTTTTGGATTTTAGTATTTTATTTTTTACTTTTTTTGCAATTTTTTTATTTTTTTTGTTCATAATATCACCGTTCTTTTTATTTTAAAAATGTTAAATTTTCACAATTATTTTATAGTAATTTATAATAAAAATCAACTAGTTTATAAAAAAAGGAGGAGAAATATTTGTTATCAAAGGTTAAGAGCATGTCATTAGAGGGATTAAATGGATATTTAGTTGAGATACAGTCAGATGTATCAGGAGGTTTACCTAGTTTTGATGTAGTGGGTTTGCCAGATATTAGGGTAAAAGAGGCAAAAGAAAGGGTAAAAACAGCAATAAAAAATTCTAATCTAGATTTTCCAAGTAGGAAAATTGTTGTTAATTTGGCACCTGCTGATATAAGAAAAGAAGGTACTTTTTTTGATTTGCCTATAGCAATTGGAATATTAATAGCAATAGGTGAGATTAATAAGGTTGAAATTCATGATTTTGAGAGTACAATTCTTTTAGGAGAATTATCATTAGATGGAAATATTAATAGAGTCAATGGAATATTGCCAATGTGTATAGAGGCTTTGGAGTTAGGGATTAAAAGGGTAATTATTCCTAAAGAAAATGCGATGGAGGCATCAATTATAAAGGGGTTAGAGATTATACCTGTTGATAATTTGTTAGATGTTATAAGATACATAAGAGGAGAAAAAAATATACAAACATATTTTTCTAATAAAGATATAAATTTAAAGGGAATAGATAATTATAATATAGATTTTTCGGAGGTGAAAGGACAGGAAAATGCAAAAAGAGCATTGGAAATAGCAGTTGCACGGTTCTCACAATTGTTTATTACTACGGTAGTCCAGGTTCTGGTAAAACAATGCTTTCAGAAAGGGTGAATACAATTTTACCAGATTTAACATTTGAAGAGGCGTTGGAGATAACAAAAATTCATAGTATATCAGGCAATTTAGATAATAAGGTTGGTTTAATAACCAAAAGACCATTCAGGAGACCACATCATACTAGTTCACCTATATCAATTATTGGAGGAGGTAGAATTCCAAAACCAGGAGAAATAAGTTTAGCACATTATGGAGTATTATTTTTAGATGAACTTACAGAGTTTAAAAAAAGTACATTAGAGGTACTTAGAGGACCTTTGGAAGATAGATATGTAACAATAAGCAGAGTGAATTCTACTCTTACATATCCTGCAAATTTTATGCTTATTGCAAGTATGAATCCTTGTCCATGTGGATATTATGGAACAGATGATGAAAAATGTCATTGCACAGAACAATCAATCTCAAAATATATAGGAAGATTAAGTGGACCTCTTTTAGATAGAATTGATTTACATATTGAAGTAAAACCTGTTGAATATAAAAATATCAGTTCAGAAGAAAATGTTGAAACATCAAAAGAAATTAAAAAAAGAATAAATAAGGCAAGAGAAATTCAACTAAACAGGTATAAAGATTTAAATATATATTCTAATAGTGAATTAACACCTAAACTTATTCAAAAATATTGTAAAGTTGATTCTGAATCAAAAGAATTACTGAGAAAAGCATTTGAAAATTTGGGTCTTAGTGGAAGAGCATATGCTAGAATTTTAAAAGTTGCAAGGTCAATTGCTGATTTAGATGGAGAAGAAAATATAAAGAAAATACATGTTGCAGAGGCAATTCAATATAGAAGTTTAGATAGGAAATATTGGAGGAAAAATAGAATTTGAAAATTATAGATTTTGAAGATGAAAAGTATCCTATAAAATTAAAAGAAATAGAAAATCCACCAAAAATTCTATATGCTGAGGGAAATATTAATATATTAAATTCTAATTGCATATCTATAATAGGTTCACGTAATTGTACAGAATATGGAATAAAATGGTGCCGCAAATTTGTAAAAGAACTAGTTAAATATGATATAACAATTGTAAGTGGAATGGCTATAGGAATTGATGGAATTGCACATAAAGAGACTTTAAAAGATGGAGGAAAAACAATAGCAGTTTTGCCATGTGGCTTAAATAATATTTATCCGAAACAAAATGAAAATTTGTATTATGATATTATTTCAAATGATGGTTGTATAATAACAGAATACAAATATGAAGAAAAGGCAAGTTCAAGCAAATTTTTACAAAGAAATAGAATTGTAAGTGGATTATCATTGGGAACCTTAGTTGTAGAGGCAGCTTATAGGAGCGGCACAAGTGTAACGGCTAATCTAGCTAATATGCAGAGAAGAGATGTTTTTTGTATACCAGGAAGTCTTGATAATCCTAAAAGTGTTGGAACAAATAAATTAATAAAAAATTTTGCTAAAATTGCTATATCACCTGAAGATATTATTGAAAATTATAAATTTATAAGTAAAATACAAAAAAATGATAAGAAAAAGCAAACTAAGTTTATAACTAAATATAATAATATTTGTGATTTAATATCAAATGAACCTATGAGTATAGATGAAATAGTAAGAAAAAGTGAAAAGAGTGCAAGAGAAATAATGTCAGAATTAACAATATTAGAAATAGATGGAAAAATAAGGAAAGTCCATGGAAATAAATATATTAGAGGTGATATTTATTAGTGAAAATAAGAAAGTAGGAAATATTGGCGAGGAAATTAGTTGTAATTTTTTAGAACAAAGAAATTGTGAAATTTTAGAGAGAAATTTTAGCTGGAAATATGGTGAAATAGATATAATTGCAAAAGATAAGGATGAATATGTGTTTATTGAAGTAAAAACTAGAAGTAATTTATGTTATGGAAAACCAAGAGAAGCGGTTAATTCATTTAAGAAAAAGAGAATTTATAAAACAGCAAAATATTATTTATATAAAAAACATTTAGAAAATGAATATATAAGGTTTGATGTAATAGAGGTTTACATACAAAAAAATAAATACAAAATAAATTATTTAAAAAATGTTGACATAAATTATTGATTAAATATGAAAAATATAGTAAAATACTTCATAGAGGTATGAAAATGAGTGTTTTAGAAGAAACAAAATTTTTAATGAAAAAATATAAAATAAAAGCCAATAAAAGTTTAGGTCAAAATTTTTTAATAGATGATACTGTAATAGAAGATATTGTAAATGGTGCTAAAATAGAGCCAGAAGATTTAGTAATAGAAATAGGTCCAGGATTGGGAAGTATGACAGCTTTATTATTAGAAAAAGCAAAAAAAGTATTATGTGTAGAACTAGATAAAAAAATGGTAAATATTTTAATAGATAGATTTAAAATATATAAAAACTTTGAAATTATAAATGAAGACATATTAAAAATAGACTTAAAAAAGATAATAGAAAAGGAAAAACAAGAAAATCAAATAAAAAACGTAAAAATAGTTGCAAATTTACCATATTATATAACAACACCTATAATAATGAGGCTTTTAGAAGAAAATTTGGATATAGATAGTATAACTGTAATGATACAAAAAGAAGTTGCAGATAGGCTTATAGAAACACCTGGAGGAAAAAATACAGGAGCAATTACATACACAGTTTATTATTATTGTAGCTCAGAAAAAATAAGAGAAGTAGAAAATACAGCATTTGTGCCAATGCCAGAGGTTACATCTGAGGTTATTAATTTAAAATTAAGAAAATCACCGGCAGTTGATGTAAAAAATAAAAAAGTATTTTTCAATATAATAAAAAGTGCTTTTATGCAGAGAAGAAAAACATTATTAAATGGATTGGTAAATACAGGAGTTTTTAAGAATAAGGAAGAGGGATTGGAAATTCTAAAAACTTTAAATCTTAAAGAAGATGTAAGAGCAGAAAATCTTACAATTGAAGATTTTTGGAGGATTTATAAGTTATTTTATGAGAAAATTAAATAATTTATATCGAATATTTAATAAAACTATTTAAATTTAACTGAAAAAATGATATAATAATTCAAAATTGAGTAAGGAGGTATATATGAATCAAATTTTAATAACAGAAAAATTATATATAACTCCAGAATTAAAGAGAAAAAAGAAAATGTATAAAGTTAATTTTATAATTTCAATAATATTAATAGTTATACTATTTTCATTTTATGCATATGCAGAATACGATAGAAATAAAAGTGAAGGATTGTCACAAGATATATTATCGAAGATTAGTAATGATGACACAACAATGAGTCGAAATAATGATACATGGATTATAGCATTAGATGGAAACGATGAAGATAATGTTGTAATAAGTGAAGATAGCGAATTTGGAAACGTGGAAGAAACATTAGGTTCAGGCGGAACAGATACATATACGGCATCAGATGGAAAAAAATATACAACTGTAGGAATGATAAATATACCATCAATAAATGTTAATTATCCAATTTTATCAAAAACGACAGATAGTTTACTAAAAGTTTCTGTATGTAAATTCTGGGGAAGTGATCCAAATCAAGTTGGAAACTTATGTATTGCAGGACATAACTATAGAAATAAAAGATTTTTCAGTAAAGTTCCAACTTTAACAGTAGGGGACATTATAGAAATAACAGATGTAAATAAGAAAACACTAAAATATTCAGTTTATGACAAATATACTGTCGACCCAGAAGATACAAGTTGTACAAGTCAGATAACAAATGGAAAGAAAATTGTAACATTAATAACTTGTACAAATGATAGTAAACAAAGAGTAATTGTTAAAGCAGAGGCAATATAAAAAATATCTTTTCGAATAATATAAAAAATTCGAAAAGATATTTATTTTTGGATAAATTAATCTTGTTCAACTTCGTTAAAAATTGGGTCACTGAAGAATTCGATTAAAGTTATGTTGAAACCTTCGCAAACATGTAGCAAAGTATCCAATTTTAAAAGTTCTGTTGTTCCGTTCATAAAAGAACATAAAGTAGAACGTGGAATTCCAGAAGCTTTAAACAATGCCCAAATAGACATGTTATTTTTATCTAAATAATAACGCATACGTGTGCGTATAGCATCTGCTAAAGTCATATAAATCACCTCTATTTTTTTATAAAAAGTATAACAAGAAAAATGTCGAAAATAGTCTATTTAACCGGACTTGCGGGTACTTTTTGTACACAAAATAGATTTGTTTTATATTAGTTTTGACAAAAAAATAATAAATATTCAAAGGAATGATTAAGTGAAAAGAGTTGTAATAATAGGAGCTGGAGCATCAGGATTGATAAGTTCAATTTTTGCCAGAAAAAATAAAAATGATGTTACAGTGTTGGAAAAAAATGAAATATGTGGTAAAAAAATTTTGATGACAGGAAATGGAAGATGTAATTTTTGGAATGAGGATCAAAACTTAGTGCATTATAGGAGTAATAATTTTGAGAAAATAGAAAAAATCCTAAATAAAAATAATCAAATAAAAATTCTTGATTTTTTTAAAAAAATAGGAATTGAACCAAAGATAAAAAATGGGTATTATTATCCTTATTCTAATCAGGCAGTAAGTATACAGCAAGCACTAATTTTAGAGGCTCAAAAACAAGGTGTTAAAATCAGAAATAAATCAAATGTGATTGATGTAAAGAAAAATAAAAATGAATTTGAAATTTTTTTAGAAAATGGCGAAAAAATAAAATCCGATGTTGTGATTATAGCTACAGGTTCTAAAGCAATACCTAAAACAGGTTCAGACGGTTTGGGGTATGAATTATGTAGAAAATTTAATCATTCGATTATAAAGCCATTGCCAGCTCTAGTTCAACTAAAAACGGGTGGAAAATTTTTGAAGGAGTGGGCTGGTATAAGAGCTGATGTTTCAATAGGTTTGATTGAAAATAATAAAAAAATAGCAGAGGAAAAGGGGGAAATTCAGCTTACTAATTATGGAATAAGTGGTATATGTGTATTCAATTTAAGTGGTAGAGTTTCAAGAGGATTAGAAGAAAATAAAAAAGAAAAAGTTCAAATTAATTTTTTGAAAGGTTTAAATATAAAAACTTTAGATGAATTTATCATCTGGCTGGATAATAGAGATGAAGTCATGAAAAATAGGACTATATATCAATTGTTAGAAGGTGTACTTAATTATAAACTTGTAAATGTTTTATTAAAATTATCCAAAGTAAGAAGTCAAGATAAATGGAAAGATATTGATAATAATTTAAAAATTGCGATTGCTAAAAATATTGTTAGTTTGGAATTAGATATAATAGGGACAAATTCATTTGAACAATGTCAAGTTTGTTCAGGTGGAGTTCCATTATGTGAGATAAATGAGTATACAATGGAATCTAAAAAAGAAAATGGATTATATATAATAGGTGAGGTTTTAGATGTAGATGGTGATTGCGGAGGATATAACCTAGAATGGGCGTGGATTACAGGCATGGTTTCAGGAACCAATATACAAATTACAGATAAATTATAGGTTATAGGTTGCCTTTCTAACCTAAATATTTTTATAAAAGGAGTGCATGATTATAAAAATCATGTGAATGAATTAATGATTAGACTAAGACAGATAAATTTAAATGTAAATTCAGAAGAATCTGATATTATAGAAAAATGTGCCAAAAAATTAAAAATAGATGTAGAAAAAATAAAGAATTATAAAATAATAAAAAAATCAATAGATGCTAGAAATAAGAGTGAAATTTTATATTGTTATGAACTTAATATAGAATTAAAAGATAAAAAGACAGAAAAAGAAGTTCTTAAAAAAGCAAATTCCAAAGATATTTTTGAAGCACCTATAGAAGAATATGTATTTGAAGAATTAAATTTGAAAAAACTAGATTATAGACCAGTAATTGTAGGTTCTGGACCTGCCGGACTATTTACAGCATATATGCTTGCAAAAAATGGTTTAAAACCTTTGATTTTAGAAAGAGGAGATGAGATAAATAAAAGAGTAAAAAAAGTAGAACAATTCTGGGATAAAGGTATTCTTGATACAGAATCAAATGTACAATTTGGAGAAGGTGGAGCTGGTACTTTTTCAGATGGCAAGTTAAATACTTTAGTTAAAGATAAAAAATATAGAAATAAAAGGGTGTTAGAAATATTTGTGGAAATGGGAGCACCTGAGGAGATTTTATATTTGAATAAGCCTCATATAGGAACTGATTTATTAAGAAATGTAATAATCAATTTAAGAAATAAAATAATTGAAATGGGTGGAGAAATAAAATATAATTCTTGTTTAACTAATATAGATATACAAGATGAGAAGATGAAAAGTATAGAAATAAATAACCAACAAAAAATTGAAACAAACATATTAGTTTTAGCAATAGGTCATAGTGCAAGAGATACATTTAAAATGTTAAATGAAAATAAGGTTTCTATGGAGCCTAAACCATTTGCAGTAGGTGTTCGAGTTCAACATCCACAGGATATGATAAATACATCACAATATGGTGAATTTAAGAGTAGGCTTTTACCTGCATCATATAAATTAACATATCATTCTAATAATGGAAGAGGTGTATATTCATTTTGTATGTGTCCAGGGGGATATGTAGTTAATGCATCATCTGAAAAAGGGAGGCTTGCAATAAATGGTATGAGTAATCATAAAAGAGATTCAGAAAATGCGAATTCTGCAATTGTTGTTACTGTTACACCAAATGATTTCGATAATGAACTTTTTGGAGGTTTGAGATTTCAGGAAAAATTAGAAGAAAAAGCTTATATAGTAGGTGATGGAAAGATACCTGTTCAGCTACTAGGAGATTTTATGAAAAATAAAAATACAGAAGATTTTGGAAAAGTTAAGCCAGTGTTTAAAGGAGAATATAAATTTTCAAATTTACAAGAAATATTTCCAAAATTTATGGTTGAATCTTTAAAAGAGGCTTTTGGAGATTTTGACAAAAAAATCAAAGGATTTGCTAGAAAAGATGCAATTATTGCGGCAATAGAAACTAGAACATCATCTCCTGTTAGAATATTAAGAAATACAGATGGACAAAGTAATATAAAAGGAATATATCCAGCAGGAGAAGGCGCTGGGTATGCTGGTGGAATAATGTCAGCTGCGATGGACGGAATAAAAACGGCAGAAAAAATAATGTATTTACTTTCACAATAAATGGTGTTAGAGGCTATAATATTATAGCCTCTTTAGCGAATTTCAAGAAAAATAAAGAGAGTTATTTTCTATTAAGTACAAAGGCTAATTCTTTAAGCATATCAAGTGCCCACATAAGTTCTTTTTCATCATATTTTTGTAAGAAAATTCTGGTTGTATTTAAAATATTGTCATCTAATCCGAAAAGTATGTAATCTGTGGTATGACCGGAAATATCTCTAAGTAGTTTTATACTTCTATAGGTTAAGTTACTCTTGCCTTCTTCAACAAGTCCAAGAAATTGACTTGATATTCCAATCTTTTTAGCTAAATCTGTTTTGTTTAGTCGAAGTTCATTTTCTCTGATATTTTTAATTCTTTTACCTCTCAATATTTGTTCTTGTTTTTCAGCACTAACATCAAAATTTTTACTCATAAATATCCCCCCTTTATTTAATTTTACAACATAATAAACACAAATTGTTGGTGAAAAATAATGTGTACATATAGTAAAACGTGAGATTTTATGGTATAAAAATAAAAAACAAAAGAGGGGGACTATTTATGGAAAATAAACCTATGAAAATTTTAATTATAGAAGATGATATTAATGATTGTAACTCATTTAAGGAATGTGAGAAGAAAAGAGATGATATTGAAATAGTTGCAATGACTGATTCAGATGTGGAAGGCTTAAAGCTTGTAAAAGCAAAAAGACCTGAAGGAATAATACTTGATTTAGAACTTAATAATAGTTCTAATGGAAGTATTGATTCTCTGAATTTTGTGACTAATTTAAAGAAATTGAATTTGAATTATGAACCTATAGTAATAGTAACAACTCATGTAAATTCAAAAAGAACCTATGAAATTTTACATAGGGATGGTGTGGATATGATACTTTATAAGGATAATCCTAAGTATTCTAGTGACCATGTATTGAATAATTTTATTAATTTGAGAAAGACGGAGAATTTTGCGACAAAGCTTTCTATTGAAGAGGTTTTGGCAGATGAGAAAAATAGAATTTTGAATATTTTGAATGATGAAATGGAGTTAATTGGTGTGACTTCTAAATTGAAAGGTAGGGATTATATTCAAGATGCTATATTGTTCTTGATTCAGGAAGAGGGCAGTAATATGAATGTTATTCAGTATTTGGTTAATAAGTATAAGAAATCTAGTACTACTATTACCAATGGGATTCAAAATGCGATTATTCGTGCATGGAGAGTTACGCCTCCAGATGATTTGGAGAAGTATTATACTGCTAGAGTGAATTATGAAACTGGTGTGCCAACTCCGATGGAGTTTATATATTATTATGTTAATAAAATAAAGATGAAATTGTAATTTTTTTGAAGATTTTAAAAAGAGAACGTTCAACCGAATGAACGTTCTCTTTTTTTACCATTTTTTGTGGTTTCTTGCCATTTTTTTTCATCACGAAATACCGCTAGATTTAGCACTTTTGGTGGTATTTTTATATTACAGATTTGAACATGTGATGAAGAAAGGTGGTGGGGGAAATGGATTGGTATGAAGAAATGATACGTTGGATAAAAAAATGGTTATAAGAATTAGAAAAGATGAAATGTTTATTGGCATTTCATCTTTTTATTATTATGAAAACTTTTTTTCTTGAATTTGATTAAAATTTAATATATAATTCGAATAAAGGTGGTGAATTTTTTATGAGCAATTTAAATTTTATATTTGAAAATAGCAAAACAGAAGTAATATTAAATGGGATAAAATTGATTATGATGACAATGTTTATTTATTATACAAATTTTAAAATTATAAATAAGAAATTAGAGGTTAATATATTTAGATTTTTAGAAATTATTTTAATTGCCATAATAAGTCTAATATTTAAACTTAAGGTAAGTTTTGAAACAGAAATAATATGTTTGTTATTTATGATAAGTATGTTATTTTCACGTTACAAAGTTAATAATACGGTAACAGTTACTATAATATCATTTGTGATAAATTATAGTATATTGATAGCAGCATCCATTTTAAATTTTGTATTGAACAAAATAATATTGATAAACAATGATTATATAAACTTATTAACTATAATTTTGTTTCAAATTATATTATTATATAAAGTTATGAATACAAAAAAATTGAAGAATGGAGTTTATTTTATAAAAGATGATACTAAAAATGATTATATGGATGTGTTAGCACTAAATATATGTATTATTTCAATATTTTCAATTATTTTATTGTCATTTGACAGTATAGAAATAAATATGAAAATATTTCCAATTTTAATTATTGGAATAATAGCCTTAGTTATTACAGTTGGAAAAATTATTCAGTTATATTATAAACAAAAGTTACTAATAAACGATTTAAATGAAACAAAAGATGAGTTAGCTGCAAGAAATAAAGAGATAGAGAAATTAGAACAGGAAAATTTAAATTTCAGTAAGATTAGCCATTCATTAGCTCATAAACAAAAATCTTTAGAACATAAAATAGATGAATTATTATTAAATTCAGAAATTGCCGGAGAAATAGATGTAAGGGATAGATTAGAAGAAATATCAAAAAAATTATATAAAACACCAATTGTAAAATTGGATAAAACCGGAATAACGCAAGTAGATGATATGTTGAATGTCATGCAATCTGAATGTATAAAGAATAATATTGAATTTGATTTGCAGATAATTGGAAATGTATACCATATTATAAATAATATAGTTACTGTTGATGAGTTAGAAATTTTAATTGCTGACCATGTGAAAGATGCAATAATAGCTATAAATCATACAGATAATGTAAATAGAAGTATTTTAGTACGTTTAGGTAAGATTGATGAATGTTACGGATTGTACATTCATGATTCTGGTATTGAGTTTGAAAAGGAAACTTTGGAGAAATTAGGAAAAGAACCTATTACTACACATAAGAGTGAAGGTGGTACAGGTATGGGATTTATGAATACTTTTGATACTCTTAAAAAGTGTAAAGGTAGTTTGATTATTAATGAGATTGGTAAGCCATCTAAAGATAATTTTACGAAAATTGTTATGATAAGATTTGATGGAAAGAACGAATTTAGGGTGATTTCATATAGAGAAAATAACGATTGAAATATAAGATTGTAATATAAATGTAAAGAAAATGTAATATTTAATTCATATTATAATTGTTGAAAAAATATACATGATTTGCTATACTAAAACTAGAATAAAAAAGAGAGGGATAAATTATGGATAAAAAACATATTAAAGAAAAAAAGAAGGTAATATCATTAAATTTTGTACATTTACTAGTATTAATTTTTATGGTAGTTGTATTAATTGCTGTTTTAAACTATACCGGAACAACACAAAAGGTTATGAAAAATGTAAATGGTATTATAAAAAATAACAGTAGTCAAGAAAATATAGGAAAAGATGATAACAGCGTAATTAAATGGGGATTGAACGACGATGGAGTTTTAACGATAAGTGGAACTGGTAAAATGAAGGATAATGCAAATATTACAAAACCAATGCCAGAACAGGATGAATTAAATCTACCATGGTATAAGGATGTTGAAAAAATAAAAAAAGTTGTAATCGGATATGGAGTTGGAAATATATCTGATAATGCTTTTGTAGGATGCTCAAATTTGACAGAAATAACAATACCTAGTAGTGTTACAAGTATAAGTAGTACAGCATTTTCAGGATGTAATAAATTAAATCAAATAATAACAGATAAAGATAGTACATATGTAACTAAATATGCTACAGATAATAATATAGCCTATAAGGTAATTACAGAAACTAAAAAATGGAATATAGGAAAAGATAGTGAAAATAGTGTTGTAGCAGAATTAAGCGACGATGGAGTTCTAACAATAAGAGGAATTGGCGAAATGAAAGATAATGCAAATATTACTAAACCAATGCCAGAACAGGATTTGTATAATTTACCATGGTATAAATATGTTGACGATATACAAAAAATTATAATAGAATATGGTGTAACAAATATATCTGAAAATGCTTTTGCTGGATGTTCAAATTTAACTGAAATAACAATTCCAAGCACTGTTACAAGTATAAGTAGTACAGCATTCTCAGGATGTAATAAATTAAACCAAATAATAACAGATAAAGACAATACATACGTAACTAATTATGCTAAAAATAATAATATAAAATACCAATTATCTACAGATTTTTTAGCAACAGTAAGTTATTCAACAACAAGTTTAACAAATCAAAATGTAACAGTAACAATAACAGCAAACAGAGAAGTAACACAAATGACGCAAACAGGCTGGATAGCATCTACTGATAAAAAAATATTAACAAAAACATATGCAGCAAATGCAACAGAAACAATAACATTAAAAGACGCATTAGAAAACACAGTAGATGTTGAAATAAAAATAACGAATATAGACAAAACAGCACCTACAGTAACAGTAAAACAAGAATTATCAGCAGATAAAAAGAGCAATAAAGTAACAATAACAGCAAATGAAAAAATACAACAAGTAAGTGGATGGGACTTATCATCAGACCAATTAACATTAACAAAAACATATACAGCCAATACTTTGAGTACAGGTGAAACAGTAACAATAAAAGATTTAGCAGGAAATACAACAACTCAAAAAATAATAGTAAGTGATATAGTTGTAGAACCAGCATTAACAGCAACAGTAAGTTATTCAACAACAAGCCTAACAAATCAAAATGTAACAGCAACAATAAAAGCAAACAAAGAAATAACATCAGTAACAGGCTGGACATTATCTACAGATAAAAAAACATTAACAAAAACATACACAGCAAACACAACAGAAACAGTAACAGTAAAAGACACATCAGGAAACACAAAAACAATATCAATACAAATAACAAATATAGACAAAACAGCACCTACTTTAAAAGTAGAAAAAACATTATCAGCAGATAAAAAAACAAACACAGTAAAAATAACAGCAAATGAAGAAATAAAAACAGTAATAGGATGGACATTAGGAACAGATAAAAAAACATTAACAAAAACATATACAGAAAATAAAACAGAAAAAGTAACAATAACAGACCTAGCAGGAAATACAGCAGAAACAACAATAGAAATAACAAATATTGTTCAAACAGAAAAATTAACAGTATCTGTATCATACTCAACAAAAGCACAAACAAATGGAGAAGTTACAGTAACAATAACAGCAAATAAAGCAGTAAAAGAAGTAACAGGATGGACATTAGGAGCAGACAAAAAAACATTAACAAAAAAATACAAAGAAAATACAACAAATGCAGAAAATGTTACAATAACAGGTGAAGATGGACAAACAGAAGTAGTAACAATAGAAATAACAAATATAGATAAAGTAGCACCAAAAATAAAAAAAATAACATACAATTTATCAGAAGACAAAAAAAGCAACACAGTAACAATACAAGCAGACAAAGAATTACAAAATCTAAATGGTTGGGAGTTATCAGCAGATAAGAAAACATTGACAAAAACATATACAGAAAACAAAGAAGAAGAAATAACAATAACAGACATAGCAGGAAATACAGTAAAAACAACAATAAAAATCACAGATATAGAAGAAACATCAGAAACAAAAGAATTAAAAATAAATGTTGAATATACTCAAATAGAAAATGGAATAGAGGCAAGAATAGTAGCTAATAATCAATTAGAAGAAGTAGAAGGATGGGAGTTATCGAAAGATAAACTTATGTTAAAAAAGACATATTATGAAACCACACAAGAAACAGTAATGGTAAAAGACATATATGGAAATATAGTACAAGTTAATATAAAGGTAATAAAAGAAGAAGAGGACAATAATACAAATAATGGAAATACTGAAGACAACAATAACAATTCGCAAAATAATGCAAATAATTCATATAATCAAAAATATGAATCAGACAAAACATTGTCATCAACAATATTACCAAAAACAGGATTTGGAAGAACAGTATTAGGTGCAATAGTAGTACTTGTAGTAGTTATGATATTCTTATATTTTAAAAATAGGTCTTTTAGAGATATTAAATAAAAACATAAAGCTATAGAGTTGAAAAATACTTTATAGCTTTTTAGGTTACTGTTCACGGATAAATTTGTTAACCATACCCTGTGGATTAGTGTTTATTTTAAGCTATGCAAATGGCTCATCTTTATCTGAAGTGTCGAATTTTGTCGAACGATTTACCTTGACATACAAGTATTAAGAGAATATAATTATTACATAAATATTTTTTCAAAAAATTATAAAATCTAAAAAAATTAATTCTAAGACGTCTAAAAAAGATTAAAAATATAAAAATAATATCTTGAAAAAATGTTGCAAATGAATTCATAAAAATGCTATAATAGGGAGGAAATAAATTTGGAAAAAAATGAAAAAGTAAATATAAAGAATAAGGAAAACAAAAAATACAATCTAAAAAATGATATAATATTTAAGACTTTCTTTTCAAGAAAAGGAAATGAAAAATTTTTAATCGATTTTTTAGAAGCATTATTAAAAATAAAAATAGAAGAAATAAAAGTGAAAGAAGAAGTAAATTTAGAACAATTAATGGTTGAAGAAAAGGGAGGAAGACTGGATTTACAGGCAAAACTAAATGACGGAATAATAGTAAATATTGAACTTCAAATGAAAAATAATTCTAATATAGAAGAAAGAACAACATTTTATAGTTCTAAAGTTATATCACAAGAAACAGAAAGAGGTACAGATTATAAAGACATTAATAAAGTAATAATGATAAATATATTAGGCTATAATTTATTAGAATTTGATGAATATATATCAGAAACAGCAATAGTATTAGATAAACATAGAAATTACGAGATATTAACAGGAATAAAATGGTATTTTATAGAACTTCCAAAATTTAGAAATAAAAATCCAGACATGAATGAAAAACTTAATCAATGGTTAAGTTTTATAGATGACTGGGATAAGGAGGCGGTAAAAATGGCAGAAGAAAAGAATGATACATTGAGAGCAGCAAGGATAGAAATGAATTACTTAACAGGAGATGCAGAAGTTAGAAGAATGGCTGAATTAAGAGAAAAATGGGAAATGGATTACGTGTCAGGAATGAATTATGCTGAAAAGAAGGGAAGAGAAGAAGGAATAAAAGAAGGAATAAAAAAAGGTGAAAAAGAAAAACAGATAGAAATAGCAAGGAAATTATTAAAAAAGAAAATGGATATAAAAGAGATAGCTGAAATTACAGGATTGACAGAAAAAGAAATAGAGAATCTATGAAGTAATCTCAGAAAAATACAAAAAACAAAATTTTGTTTGACAAAACTAAATTTGTATGATATTATAAATTCAAATTTAGTTTGGAGAGTGATATAAATGCCAAGAAAAGCACAAGAATTAAATAAAAGAGAAAAAGCAATATTAAAATTCATTGAAAAAAAAATAGTAGAAGATGGATATCCACCATCAGTAAGAGAAATAGGAAAAGCGGTAGGACTTAGTTCAACAGCAACAGTACATGGATATTTAGCAAAATTAAGAGAAAAGGGGTACATAAAAAAAGAAGACAAAAAGGGAAGAACTTTAAAATTACTAAAAGGAGGAAATGGAGAACCAATAGACAACTCTCCAAAAAACTTCTATGCAGAAAAAGAATTAATTGATGTACCACTTGTAGGAAAAATAACAGCAGGAATGCCAATATTAGCAGTTGAAAATGTAACAGATACATTCCCAATACCTATAGATTTCGTGGGAAATTCAGACTGTTTCATGTTAACAGTAAGAGGAGAAAGTATGATAGAGGCTGGAATATTAGACGGAGATTATATTCTAGTAAGAAAACAATCAGATGCTATAAATGGTCAAATTGTAGTAGCATTGATAGAAGATGAGGCAACAGTAAAAACATTTTATAAAGAAAAAGATTATATACGTTTACAACCAGAAAACCCAACAATGGATCCTATAATAGTTCCAGATTGCAAGATTTTAGGAAAAGTTATAGGAGTATTTAGAAAAATGTAATACAGATATAAAAAGGAGAAATTAATGTCAAAAAAAAAATCTAAACATACCAAAAATAAAAAACATACAAATAAAAGCTATATATTTTTAGCTTTTATTTGTGTGTTTATTTTAATAATTATTATTTGTTCAAAAAATAAAACAGAACAAATACAAACTAAGCAGACAGAACTTATTATAAATAACGAAAATATTACACAAAACTTACAAGACAAAATAATTAATGAAAATGGAAAAACATATATGAGTTTTGATGATATAAAAAACTATATAGATAAAAATTTATATAAAGAAACAGAAACCAATTTAATAATAACAACAGGAGATAAAAAAGTAGCAGCAATGAAACAAGGAGAAGATAATATCGAAATAAATGGTTCTAATCAAAAAAATAAAAATATTGTAGAAGAAAAAGATGGAAAAGAATATATAGCAATATCAGAACTTGAAAATGTATATGATTATAATTTTACATATATAGAATCAAGTAATATAGCAGTAATAGATAGTTTAAATAAACAATATATAAAAGCATGTGCAAAAAAAAACATTAAAATAAAAAAAGAAAATAAAATAATGTCAAAAACAATAGATAAAGTACAAAAAGGAAAATGGTTAGTTTATATTTCAGAAGAAAATGGTATAGTAAAAGTAAGAACACAAAATGGGAAAATAGGATATGTAAAAAATAATTTGTTAGATAATTTTGTTACAGAAAGAGAAGATTTTAATGTTAAAGATGAAGAAAACAAAAGTGATGAAACCTTAGAATATGATATAACTAAAAAAGATATAACGACTTTTGAAAAAAGAAAAAAGATTATAAATTTAATCTTGCAAGAAACTATAAAAAATGATAAGATGTATGTGACAGTAATATACAAAGGAAACAATAATGATGAATACGAAAGATTCAAAATTGAAAGTGTTCCTGTTTTACGAGAGTGTGGAATAAAAGTGAATATATAAGAAAGAGGATATACTATGAAGAAAAAAGGATATATAATATTAGGTATAATATTTTTAGTAATATTAATTGGAATAATTTCATCTGTTATATGGTACAACCTAGAAATGAAACAACCGAATAAAAATTCATCTCAGAACATAAATGCAATTGTAGAAATAAAATCAGGAATAAGTACAAATGAAATACTAAATACATTAAAGAAAAATGGAGTAATAAAAAACAAGTTGGCATCAAAAATATACCTAGGTTTACATGAAGTTAAAAATTTACAAGCGGGAAAATATTCATTTACAGGAAATGAAACATTACCAGAGGTAGTAGAAATATTATCATCAGGAAAAGTAATGGATGAAACAGTAACAATTACATTTCTTGAAGGAAAAAATATGCGTTATATAGCATCAACTATAGCAGAAAAAACTAATAATACAACTAATGATGTATATAAAGTATTAGAGAATAAAACTTACATAGAAAATCTTATTGAAAAATATTGGTTTTTAACAGAAAGCATCCAAGATACAAGTATTTATTATCCATTAGAAGGATATTTATATCCTGATACATATAGTTTTGAAAATAAAGATGTAGATGTAAAAACTATTTTTGAAAAAATGCTAGATAAAATGGACAAGGTTTTAACAAAACATAAAAAAAATATACAACAAAGTAAATATTCTGTACATGAAATATTAACAATGGCATCAATAGTAGAATTAGAGGGAAATAATTCAAAAAATCGTTCTCAAATAGCAAGAGTTATATATAATAGATTAGACAGCAATATGTCATTGGGAAGTGATGTAACAACATATTATGCAATAAAAGTTGATATGAGTGAAAGAGATTTATATACAAAAGAAATAAATACTTATAATGCATACAATACTAGAGGACCTAAAATGGAAGGAAAATTACCAATAGGACCAATATCTACAGTGTCAGAGGAATCTATTACAGCAGTTTTAAGTCCTGCTAATGGAGAATATTTATATTTTGTAGCAGATAAAAATGGAGATATATATTTTTCAAATACATATGAGCAACATCAAGAAACAATAGAAGTATTGAAGAAAAAAGGTTTATGGTATGAATATGCACAAGAAAGTAAATAAAAAGCATGTCTTTTGACTTGCTTTTTATTTTTATTTGTGATAATTTAAAAAAAGAATAAAAATATTCATTTTTAGTATTTTTTATAAATATAATTAGTACTAAACAATAAAAAAAGGAGCGTGTTTGCGCTATGAAAAAAATTATATTTAAAGGCTGTGGAACAGCAATTGCAACACCATTTACAAAAGAAGGTGTAAATTTACATGAATTTGAAAGACTTGTAGAAGAGCAGATAAAAAAAGGAGTAGATAGTTTAATAGTATGTGGAACTACAGGAGAATCTGCTACTATGACAGAAGAAGAGAGATTACAAACTATAGAATGTGCAGTAAAGGTAGCAAAAGGGAGAGTTCCAATTATTGCAGGAACAGGTTCAAATAATACAAAAAATGTCATTGAAATGAATAAGAAAGTTGAAAGAATAGGTGTAGATGGAGTATTAATAGTAACACCATATTATAATAAAACAACACAAGAAGGATTAATTAAACATTATAGTGAGATTGCAAAAAATACGACTTTACCAATTATTTTATATAATGTACCAAGCAGAACAGGTGTAAATATAAAACCAGAAACAGCATTAGAATTGTCAAAAATTGAAAATATAGTAGCTATTAAAGAGGCTAGTGGAGATTTATCTCAAATAGCACAAGTAGCCAATCTATGTGGTGAAAATTTAAGTATATATTCTGGTAATGATGACCAAATTTTGCCTATACTATCTTTAGGAGGAATCGGTGTAATATCAGTGCTTTCAAACATAAAACCAAAATATACACATGATATGTGTTATAATTACTTCAATGGAGAAACAAAAAAAGCAACTGAAATGCAAATACATGCTATTCCATTAATAAACTCATTATTTTCAGAAGTAAATCCAATACCAGTAAAAGAGGCTTTAAATATTATAGGATATGAATTTGGACAGCCAAGACTTCCACTTATACCTATGAGTAATGATAAAAAAGAGATATTAAAAAAGTGCATAGATGAATTTTAGCAAAATTTTCATATTTTTAATTATTGTACTATAGGTAAAAAAATGTTATAATGAAAAAGATTATAACACAGGAGAGAAAAGAAATGGTTACAAAAAAAGAAAAAATAATTGAAGATAAAGATTATATGAATTTGATTGCTGATTTATTAAATCAAGAAAAGGTACAGCAAATGAAACAATATAGGCAACATCATAATATGAATTGTTTTGACCATTGCCTATTTGTTTCATATAATACATATTTGATTTGTAAAAACCATCATTTGGATTATATATCAGCTGCAAGAGCAGGATTATTACATGATTTATTTCTGTATGATTGGAGAAAACGTGAAAATGGAAGAAAAGGGTTACATGCTTTCACACATGGAAAAACGGCTTATGAACAAGCATCTACATTTTTAAACTTAAATGACAAAGAAAAAGATATTATAATAAAACACATGTGGCCTGTAACATTAGCAATTCCGAAATACAAAGAAACATTTATAATAACTTTAGTAGACAAATATTTTGCAGTAGCAGAAGCATTTATAAAAATTAAAAATCAGAATGATAAAATAAAACAAGTAAAGGAGAAGATAACAAAATGATAGAAGTAATGGTAAATGGATGTAATGGAAAAATGGGACAAATTGTCAGCGAATTAGTAGATAAGAATAAAAATATGATATTAAAATGCGGGACAGATAAAGTTGATACTGGTTATCTAACTTATCCTGTATATACAGATTTAGGACAAATACCAGAAAAACCAGATGTAATAATTGATTTTTCCATACCTGTTGCAACTTTTAATGTTTTAGAATATGCCAAAGAAAATAATGTACCAATTGTAATTGCAACAACAGGTTTTACAGGAGAAGAGGAAAAGAAAATAGCAGAATATTCTAATTATATACCGGTCTTTAAATCAGCTAATATGTCATTTAGTATAAATATGTTCCAACATATACTCAAAGAAATTAGTCCAAAATTAAGAGATGCTGATATTGAGATAATAGAAACACATCATAACAGGAAAATTGATAGTCCAAGTGGAACTGCCCAAATGCTTGCAGATACAATAAATGAAGCTTTAGGTGGAGGATATGTGTGTGAATATGATAGACATAGTAAACATGAAAAAAGGTCAAAAAATGAAATTGGTATGACTTCAATTCGTGGTGGAAATATTGTTGGAGAGCATACTGTTAAATTTTTTGGAGATTCTGAAACTTTTGAAATAAAACATACTTCATATTCAAGAAACGTTTTTGCAGAAGGTGCTATTAGAGCTGCTGAGTTTATTGTTAAGAAAGAAAAAGGATTATATAATATGGATGATTTGGTATGTGAAGATGAAAAATAATAATTATATAAAAATGTAGGAGCTATAAATGTTCCTACATTTTGATTTCTACTTTGAAGTTTATTTTTTCGATATCATAATATGAATAAAACAATAAAAAATAACAAAAACAAAATAAATTAATATAATATATAAAGAGTGCAAATTACTCTTAAGGAGGAGATAAAAATGTATAAAAGAAATTGTACTTCCTTTATATCTATATTAATTGGAATAATTTCAGGAATAATAGTAGGATATAATGTATATTTAACACTTATACCAGAAATAGTAATAGGATTATGGGTAGGGTTAGGTATAGGATTAGGAACACTATTAATATTATTCCTAACAAGTTTATTTATATGTGGAAGAAAAGAAAGTTGCATATGTGAAAATGGAAATAATCTAATAATTTCAGCATTAGGAACAATAGTAACCACAATAATAGGCTTATCAATAACAATAGTACCTGAATCAATAGGAATAGCAATACTAATAGGTCTTGCAACACTATTTTTAATAATGACATTATTAACTATAGTAAAAACAATATATTGCTTAGTAAATATAAACTGTAGATGTAAAGAATAAAATAAAAATCTCTTGGTTATAGGCCAAGAGATTTTTATTGTAATAAAACAATTTTTATACACATATAAATTAAAAAGAAAAACAAAGGAAGTGGTGAATTATATGGAAAGAGCAATGTCTGTTGAAGAAAAAATAAGAAAGGCAGAAGAAATATATAACAGAAGAAATGGAAATAAATACATATATCAAAATAGTTATAAAGAGCAAACAAAAAAAGGACCAAGCCTCAAGCATAGAATGGTAAAACAAATAATAATATGTTTTTTAATTTATGGAATATTTTATGTTGTTACAAATAGAGAATATTTTTTATCACAAGAATTTAGGCTAAAAGTGGAACAAATGGCGTCACAAAACGAAACAACACAAAAAGCATACAACTGGGTAATAAAATACCTCGAACAATACATAAAATTAACAGATGAAAACAAATCAACGACTCAAAGCGAAAATCAATTAGAACAAGAAAACATAAATACCCAAAATGAAACATCAAATAATAATGAAGAAATAAATACTAACAATGAAAACATAGGAGGAGCAAATGAAGAAATAGCAAATGCAGAAAAAACTCAAGAAGAAAAAGATATAGAAGAAATAAAAGGAACAACAGAATTTATAAAACCAATAGAAGGAACAATAAGTTCAACTTTTGGATGGAGAACACCTACAACAGCTACAGTGCCAAAATATCATACAGGATTAGATATTGCGGCAAAAACAGGTACAATAATAAAATCAGCCACAGACGGAAAAGTAATTTTAGTATCATCAGAAGGAGATTATGGGAAACATTACAAAATACAAATAAATGATATAACATTAATTTACGCCCATTGTAGTAAATTATATCTAAAAGAAGGAGATATAGTTTCACGCGGACAAGAAATTGCAGAGGTTGGGTCAACAGGAAATTCAACTCGGACCACATTTGCATTTTGAAATAAGGAGAGAGGATAGATTAGTAGATCCACAACTAATTCTAGATATTTGAAAATTATGTTTTTTAGAATAGATTTAAAAGTGTTTTTATTTTTAATAATATTTTATTTTACTAGGCAAATAGAAATATATTTAATTATAATGATATTTGCATTATTGCATGAATTAGCTCATTTATTTGTAGGAATAATGTTGGGGCTAAAAATAAAAGGTATAACAATAATGCCAGTTGGTTTTTCAATAGAATTTAATATAAATCAAAATGCTTATAATAAAAAAATTTTAAACTCAAATATGATGGAAGTAAAAAAATTAATTATAGCATTAGCAGGTCCAATATTTAATATTATTGTTAGTATAATAGTAGGATTTATAAAAACCAAAAATAATTTTATAATGGAAATTATGTATTCAAATATACTTATAGCCATTTTTAACTTATTACCAATTTATCCATTAGATGGTGGAAGAATTCTAAAGTCACTATTCTGTTTATTTATAAATAGAAAAAAATCAATAATATATACTAACAAAATATCAAATTTAGCACTATTTTTTGTTACATTTATATTTAGTATTTTAATATATGATTTAAAAAATATATCAATAATATTTATTTTAATATATTTATGGTACACAGTTTTAAAAGAAAATAAGGTCTATAAAATGAAGATAAAGTTATATGAACTTTTAGAAAATTAGTAAAAAAATATGTACAAGAAATAGAAACTATGCTATAATAGAAGTAGTTTATGAATGGGGGAATAAAATATGTTTGAAACAAAATATAGTAAAATATTAACAGTATTATTAGTAATAATAATAATTGCGATAATAGGTATTTTTGGGTATTTAGGGTATAGCTACTACAAAAAATACACAATATCAAATGATGCAGATAAATATGTTTCAACCTATGTAGAGGAAACTAAAAACACAACAACAGAATCACAAAATAATACTACAACTACAGAAAACTCCGACGGAAATATATCAGGAGAATTAGCCACAGTAAATACAAGTAGTTCAAATTCATCAAACAAAGTAAAAACATATAAAGGATATAATGTATTAGGAACAATAGAAATACCAAAAACAAATGTAAAATATCCAGTACTAGAAGGACCATCAGACAACAGATTAGAAGTAGCAGTAGCAGTAGATTATCCATATAAAGATGTAAAACTAAATACAGTAGGAAATGTAACAATTGCGGGTCACAATTACAGAAATGGAACATTTTTTTCAGACAACAATAAATTATCAAATGGTGACAAAATCTATATAACAGATTCAGACGGAAAGAAACTAGAATATGTAGTTTACAATAAATTTATAGCAGATTTCAAAGACCGTTCATATGATAATAGAGATACAGACGGCAAAAAAGAAATAACATTATATTCATGTACAGATGATATGGCGGGAAGATTAATAGTAGAGGCAAGAGCAGAATAAAAATAAAGGAATTTTTAAAATTCCTTTATTTTTTTTTATCTATCGTATATAATAAGGCAAATGGAGGTAAAGCAATGAATAAAACAGAAGCAAAAAAAAGGATTGAAGAATTAACAAAAAAAACATCATATTATGCAGAGAAATATTATGATGATGACAAACCAGAAATAAGTGATTTTGAATATGATATGCTAATGCTAGAATTAAGAACATTAGAAAATCAATATCCAGAATTTGTAAAAAAAGAATCATACACACAGCATGTTGGTGGAAAAGTAAAAGCAGGATTTAGTAAAGTTCAGCATGAAATACCACTATTAAGTATGCAAGATATATTCACAATAGAAGAAATAGATGACTATGTAAACAAAATACAAAAACAAGCAGAAGAAAACGAAATAGAAAATAAAAACTTTGTAGTAGAAACTAAAATAGATGGATTAACGGCATCATTAGAATATAAAGACGGAATTTTTGTTAGAGGTTCAACAAGAGGAAATGGACTAGTTGGGGAAGATGTTACAGAAAACTTAAAAACAATAAAAAATATACCAAAAACACTAACAGAAAAAATAACAATAACAGTGCGTGGAGAAGTATTTATAAGTAGCAAAGATTTTGAAAAAATGAATAAAGAAAGAGAAGAAAAAGGAGAAGAAACATTTGCAAATGCACGTAATGCAGCAGCTGGTTCATTAAGGCAATTAGATAGCCAAATAACAAAAACAAGACCATTAGACATTTATGTATATAATATACAAAAAATAGAAGGAAAAGAAATTTCATCACATTATGAGGCATTACAATATCTAAAAAAATTAGGATTTAACACAAATCCTATACAAATATTTTGTAAAAATGAAGAAGAAGTAAATACAGCAATAAAAGAAATTGGAAATAAAAGAGAAAGCTTAACATTTGGAATTGATGGAGCAGTTATAAAAGTAGATGATTTAAGGTTTAGAGAAATATTAGGAACAACAGCAAAAAATCCAAGATGGCAAATAGCATATAAATATCCACCAGAACAGAAGAAAACAAAACTAAAAGATATAGTATGTAATGTAGGAAGAACAGGGGTAATAACACCACTTGCAATATTAGAACCTGTAGTTGTAGCGGGTTCAACGATATCAAAAACAACACTTCATAATGAAGATTTTATAAAGGAAAAAGAAATAAAAATAGGTGACACGGTTGTAATTCAAAAAGCAGGAGATGTCATACCAGAAATAGTAAAAGTTATAAAGGAAGAAAGAACCGGTGAAGAAAAAGAATTTAAGATGCCAGAAGTATGTCCTGTATGTGGTGCAAAAACTACTAGAGAAGAAGGCGAATCAGCAGTAAGATGTACAGGTATAGAATGTCCAGCAAAACTATATAGAAATTTAGTACATTTTGTATCACGTGAAGCCATGAATATAGATGGATTAGGTGAAAATATAATAAACCAACTTATGGATAAAAAGCTAATTTCAAATGTTGCAGATATATATAATCTAACATTTGAAGATGTTGCAACATTAAAAAAGAATGGTACAAAGTTTGCTACTAATTTAATAAATGCAATAGAAAACAGCAAGCAAAATGACCTATATAGACTAATTACAGCATTAGGAATAATGCATATTGGAGGAAAAGCATCAAAAGTTTTAGCTAAAAAGTTTAAAGACATAGATAATTTGGCAGCAACAAGTTTAGAAGAATTATCAGAAATTGACGATATAGGTCCAATAATGGCAAAAAGTATTGTTGAATTTTTTGCTGAGCCACAAACAAAAGATTTAATAAAAAGATTAAAATTAGCAGGAGTAAATACAAAAGCAGAAGAAACTGAAAATGAAGATAATCGATTCGAAGGAAAAACATTTGTATTAACAGGAAGTTTAGAAAAATTCACACGTGATGAGGCATCAAATATTATAGAAAAATTTGGAGGGAAAGTATCAGGTTCGGTTTCTAAAAAAACTGCATATTTAATTGCAGGAGAAGATGCAGGTAGTAAACTAGAAAAAGCAAGGATACTTGGAACTACGGTTTTAACAGAAGACGAATTTTTAGAGATGATAAAATGACCCATTGGGACCGGTTCTTTTTGGGAAAAAATACCCAAAAAGAACCGGTTTTAATAGAGCCAAAGTGAAAGGAAAATGAGATATGGAAGATTATACTTTTGAAATGATGTATGAAGATTTAAGAAATGGATATCAGATTTATTATACTTATGTAAGAAATAGATATTTGTTATTTAGAACAGCAAAAAATTGTTATACCCAAAAACTTATTACAGAAAATAGTAAAAGCCCACATCCAAAGACTACAATGCTTACTTTGAAAAGGGTTAAGGAGATTTTTCCATTTATGGAAAACATTGAATATCGTATAGGTTTATCTGATGAAGATGATGCTAAGCCATTGATATGAGTAAGGTATATGAAACAGAGATAAATAAAGGGAGTTATAATGGATTTTAAATATATAGAAGAAAAATATAAAGATTTAATTGATATAGCTGTTAGTTACATGATGAAGAATAGTGATAAGAAACATGATATAAATCATATGAAAGATGTAGTAAATTATACTAAAATTTTATTAAATAATTTGAAAATAAATGCGAATTATGATGTATGTATAATTTCAGCTTATTGGCACGATGTAGGAAGATTATTTACAGATGAAGGACATGAAAAAGTATCAGCTGAAATGTTAAAAAATGAAATGATTAAAAGAAACTATCCCAATAATTTAGCTAAGCAGTGTTATAAAGCCATAGAAAAACATAAATGGAATATGATACCAGAAACAAAAGAAGGTCTAATAATAAAGGATGCAGATAAATTGGACTTTATAGGTATTGAAAGATGGAAGAGTTGTTTGAATAATAATTACAATTTGGATGATATTGTGAAATTACTTCCAAATTTAAGAAATGACTATTTATACTTTGAAGAGTCTAAACGAATATATGATAAAGAAATAGTTAGATTAGTTGAATATTTATATAAAAGGTAGTCTAAAAAAGTGTTATTTAATAACACTTTTTTTAAGTATATAGAAAAACATAATTTGCAATTTTATGTAAAATATGCTGTACTTATATGTGATGAACCGTTTTTACTCCGTTTCATCGGTAGCAAGAAAACAACAAAAAATGCGTTATTACGCAAGGAGGAACAAGAATGGCAACAACAATTAAAATGTGCAATATGAGCAAAGCAATTGCAGCAAGGGTTTTTAAGATGCTTAATGAACATGATGTTCAGCTGAAGGAAGATGGATCGATGGGAACAGTTATCATTACTGATATTGAACCCAAAGATCTCTTTTATCCGGAAGGCTGGTATTATGCCAAAGGATCTTTAAGAAACAAGCACACCAGTACAACCGGTCTTTATGAGGAAATCCTCATGTTGAAGTCCAATGGTAACTGGTGGGAAGATACAGCGCTTTATTGCACACGCACGCTCGAGTGAGCGCCATAACAATAAAGAGGATTTATCCTTCTCCCTACAATTTTTGGGGAGTTTTTTTTATGTTTTCAAATAGTATTTTTTTATAAAACGCTTAAAATATTTTACGAAAAATAAATTCTAATTTTTTACAAATGAAATCGTACTAGTTATAAAAAGAATGCTCAAAAACAAATAAAATATGCTAAAATTAAGACAAGCCTAAGAAAAGAGAGGTGATTAGAATGATAGACAAAATCTGTTTATTCTTGACCAACAAGATACGCAAAGAAATGCCTGAGGTTGATGATGAAAGAGCAGAAATAATAAATTATGGTTTGCACCTAATTGTAGGTGAACTACCTAAAAATTTTATTATTTTGGGATTATCGTATTTTTTAGGAGTTTTCAAACTAACATTATTAGCTGTAATAATATTATTACCATACAGAGCCGTTTCAGGAGGTTTTCATTTGAAAACACATATTGGATGTATAGTTGGTACAACAATAATTTACTGCGGTGTAGCAAAAATATCAAATTATATCATTTTTTACAACCAAATTTTAAAATATATAATAGCATTATCAGTCTGGATATTTGGAATGATAATGGTATATTTATACGCACCAGCAGATACAGAAAATATCCCTATACTTTCAAAAAAAGAAAGAAAACAGAAGAAAATATTATCTTACATATTTTTAAGTATAGCACTTTTGATTGCCTGTATAATTCCAAATAATGAAATATCCAATATTTTAATTTTTGGACATTTAATTCAGAGTATGATGATTACCAGATTGGCATACATATTAACCAGAAATAAATATGGTTATGAAGTATACAATGATGATTGTACTTTAAAGACATGAAATAATAAAAAGATATTAAGCCGGCCATATCTTTTATTATATAAAATTTTTTACATAAAGGGAGGAATTAATTATGTTAAAATTTTTAGCTAGAATTTCAGAAAAATATGCAAAATCTACTAATACAGCATGTAATTTACTTTGGATTTTACATCAACCAAAAATGCCAGCAACTTTAATAAAAAAAGATTAATAATATAAAAAGGAGTATGAAAATACTCCTTTTTAATAATAAATTTCTAAACGTTGTTTAAATAATAATTCACTTGGTTCTGTAATTAATTTTGAATTATTATTTCTATTCAAAATTTGACTTACTTCCCATAATCCCATTCCAGAATGATTTTCTTTTCCAGTAATTCCTTTTTCGAAAATTTTGTTTTTATCTACATCTTTATTATTATAAGAATTTTCAATTGTGAAGATTTGAATATGAGATGCAGGAGAATCATGGAATGTGATTTTTACTAATTTTGCGTCAGTTTCAGATGCAGATTCAATACCATTGTCAATCAATATTCCAATAATTCTTGAAAAATCATATATTGGCATATGTAGTTTATTTAAATCAAAGAAAAAGTCTAATTGAATTTCAACATTTTCATCAGTAGCTTTTTGATATTTAGCAGTTAGAAGGTTATATATACCTGGATTATTAATTAGGCAAGGATTAAGTAGAGCGATATTATTAACCTTTTGACAATCTTTTTCCAAGCTGTAGTAATATTTCTTTAAACCTTCCATATCATCTGTATTAACAAATCCACCTATAGTAAAAATCATATTATCAAAATCATGTTTAAAAGCTTTAACATTATCATATAAGATTGAGAGAGTTTTATTATAATTTTCAGCATTTTCTAAATCTCTTGTAGTTATTTGTAATTTTAAAGTTTTTATAAGACTATAAATGCTTATAAAAAAGTATGCAAATAGAGAAAGAAAACTTAAA
>UMCY01034826.1_pt1 | contig 41457 bp, 40 predicted proteins | sample 1964351 | NCBI WGS metagenome assembly UMCY01 (sample SAMEA4835980, study PRJEB28245) | human gut metagenome | biome: gut microbiome; material: fecal sample | place: Denmark | collected 2008 | reverse complement strand
TCTTCCGTTGGGGTGTATGGATAGTACACAATTCCGGTATCCGATATATTAAAGGTATCCGGTAAAAGCTCATAGTTCTCATTCACCTGCTCCACAACTTTTATGATTTCATAACGGTCATAATAAATATCCTCATCATAATCGTAGTAAGAGCCGTCACTATCAAAGCCCGAATCGCCGTCATCACTCAGATTCATGCCGCACTTTATATGATTTCCTTTTTCATCGTAGCACTTTACATTTTTCCACTCGGCAAAGCCTGTAATATCAAGCGGCTGGCCTGTAAACATCTCCTCGTAGGCAAAGTATTTATTTCCATTCTCATCCGTTTTCTCAACTACCTTATATAAGCCAAGCGAGCTGTTGTCATTAGAGCCTGTCATCACCCTCACCTTTGGAATGACATAAGCTGTGCCATCATTCAGGCACAGATAAAAGAGCCCATTTGTCTTTGAATACATGATTGAGCTGATTTTCTCACTGTTCATATCGCTTGAAGCAGCACCTGACTCCTCATAGCTGCCACTCATTGCATCCCACAGATTTGATAGCCTGTTCCACTTTAAGTTATTTGCCTTGTAACTAAAAATATAATCCGGATTTGATATTTCATCTACACTTGAATACACCTTTGCAGCATCAGATTTTACATCTACCTTGTCCTCTGATGTTTCATTGCTCTTTACCACTGCGGCCTGCAGATTGGTATCGTCAATCATCTGCGAAAATGCAGTGTCATCACCGGATTCATAGTTATACACCATCTGTCTGCTATAGGCTGCTGCAATATTCGCATGAATTTCATCCCTTAGCTGTGCTGTGCTTTCATAATTGTTTGTATACACTGCAACTATCGTTGTTGCAACAAGCCCTGCCGCCATGACCGAGCACACTATAAATGCCGCCAGCTTAAGCCACAGATTTCTTGATATTTTTTTCATATCATTCACCTTCCATTTTATAGTGCTTCACTTGACAAAGCTGTATCAAGCACGCACCTATTCAGCGTCAATTTTGTATCCGCGACCCCAGATAACCTTTAAGTATCTTGGCTCCGCCGGATTTATCTCAACCTTTTCTCTGAGATGACGGATATGTACCGCCACCGTGTTTTCTGTCCCGTATGGCTCATCCTTCCAGACCTTTGCATATATCTGATTCGGCGAATACACCTCGCCCGGATGCTCCATGAGAAGCTTCAAAATATCGTACTCTGTACGTGTAAGATTTGCTGCCTCGCCATCAACTGTCACTGTCTTTGATTTATCATCCAGCTCAATGCCGCCGATTACCAGCTTTCCTACGCTTGTATTGCCCGCGCCGAGAAGCATGTATCTCCTGATTTGCGACTTCACCCTCGCCTGCAGCTCTACCGGGTTAAATGGTTTCGTCACATAGTCGTCTGCTCCGACCGTGAGCCCGAGTACCTTGTCAGTGTCCTCACTTTTGGCAGTGAGCAGTATGACCGGCACATTAGAGATTTTTCTGATTTCCACCATCGCCTCTATGCCGTCCATGACAGGCATCATGATATCCATCAGGACAAGATGCACATCATTGTGCTTTACTATGTCGAGCGCCTCCAGCCCGTTTCGCGCCGGGATTACCTCGTAGCCATCGCTGGTCAAATAAATGCTGATTGCTGATACAATGTCTTTTTCATCATCACATACTAATACTTTATACATAATTGCCTCCGGAAGTTTTATGTTGATCTTATTGTATCAATTGTAACATTAAAATCCAATTATGTAACATATTAAGATTTGTTTAAGAAATATAACTTTAACTTGGGATTTACTTCTATCCGGGTTACTGATATATTTATATTATGATTAAAGGGTATATCTGATTAATCATGAGGGACAAAATACATTTTGACCCTCATATCATCAAGAAAAGGAGTTTTCACTATGAATAATTATGGAAATGCGTCCGAAGGACTGCAAAAAATGTTTATTGCACAGGTCTGCCTTTATCATATGCAGCGTGCTGTCTGTCATTCCGATCATCAATCTGCTGGCAACTGTTGCCTCGATTGTCCTATCAATCATTTATCTGGTAGGACTTTATAATGCCGGAAAAGACATAAACGGATGTGCCAATGCGTTTGTGCTCAGTATCATCTCACTTGTATGCAATATAATATCGAGTCTTACATCATTTAACGTTCTTTTTGCGATGCTGTTTTCTGTTGCAGCAGCTGTTCTTACATTTATGGTAACTTATCAGGTGTGTACGTCTGTAAGTGATGTGGTCGGAAGCCGTGGACACAACGATATCGCAAGCCTTGGAAAAAGCACATGGATTGTATTTTTGATCGGTTCTATATTAAATGTAGTTGTTGCTATAGTGGCTGTAGTGATCCCATTTGCGGATGTTATCATAGTGGGAATGAGTGTTGTCTCTACAATGGTGCAGATCCATTGTACAGCTTTTCTATGCGACATTCCTAAGCAGGAGTTCTGCGGCTCTTTCTAAGTAGCCTACAATTAATATTTGGAATATGCTGTGAGAATTTTGATATGCTCATAATAAAGGAGTGCAGATCATTTTTACTTGTTCTACACTCTTTCTATAATCAATGGGATGGCCATCCTACTATGCATTTATCTCTTCAAGTGTCGGCATTACCGCAAGCGCACCTTTTCGTGTGGTGATAATAGATGCTGCATTGTTTGCAAATGTCAGCATTTTTTTATTTTTTCCTAAAGATATTAAGATTATTTTTTTTATATTTCTGTAATTGAACAACTATTTGATACCCATCCGAATTCAACTTTTTTTGTGGTATAATATTCAGCATTACCAGTAAAACATTTGTAATATAAACAAAAAAGCCACATACCAATTTATATCTATATACTATAAAACACCCAAACGAAGACAACCACATATTCATTGCAATACCGCCGAGCAAAAAACATATTTTATTATTTATAGGCACATTCCCCCAAAACACTCTTGTATAATATTTAAATCCATATTTTATTTTTCTAATTCCAATTTCTGCAACGAATCCTCCGTAACCAGTAGCAATAACGGCATGCGATAATTCATGTAATAAAATTGATACAATCAAAATAGGTAATTCAATAAATATTACAGGCCAAAAGTCTTTTTTTTGAAAAGGATAGATCCATTTAGGAAACAAAACCGCCAATACTATAAATAAAATGAATGACGATATAATCGAAACAGTAATAAGCCAAGAAGGTAGATGTATATGTGAGAGAATTTGATTCGGAAATATTGCAAATAATACATCATTAGGCGATGTCTTTATTTCGTTGGAATTTACCTTGTGTGTTTCCTTATTTAGCAAAGAATGCGTTTGCCTGTCAAAAATCATTTCTCCAAATGGCGTTTTATAGTGTTCGTATCGACTAAAAATTTTACTCATTGTTCAATCCTTTAATTCTATAAAATATAGCAAATACCAAAGACAAAACCAAGAAATTTATTAATAGTATTAACCAGCTATTTACACTGTTCTCTAACTCCCAGGTGACAAACATCTGTCTGACATAATAGGAATAAATGCCTTTAGCAATTTTTTCAAGTTCGCTGTTCATAGCTGAGAACATCGGCAGCAAACCAATTATCATAGAAACAGGTGCTGTAATAGGTCCAACACTCATTTGATTTTTTGACAAAATTGCAAGAATAGAACCAATTAACAAAGATAGAATAATGCCAATTATTGACGAAACGATAAAAGTCACTATTTCCTTTGCATTAAACGGAATAATAAATAGAAAAACACAATTACTAATCAAAGCCAGAAGAAAAACGCAGAATCCTACACCTATTAAATATTCCCATGCTTTAACGTTTGACATTATCAGCATCCTAAGTGTTTTCTTTTCTTTTTCCTCAGAAACAATACTTGACATAAATATAATAGGTACCATTACAGTATTCATCGTCATAAATGATGGCAAAATAAAGTCCAGCTCTACTTCAGATACTATTTCTTTAAATACAAGTGCTAATATCGGAAACATAAAAAATACCACAAGTACAAGTCTATTTTTCAATGAATCCTTAATTTGTTTAATGAAGATAGCACAAATGTGGTTAATTGTTTTCATCTTAAATCTCTCCCTGTCAGTTCAATAAATACTTCTTCCAAATTCGGTTCATTTGAATGGATACTGCGTATTTTATTATTAGTATCAAGTACAGTTTGTAATACTGTAAGCAGATCGTGTGAATCTACCATATATTTTTCACCATTGGTCATCTCAATATTAACTTCGCATTTTTTTCTATGATGTAAGCAGATGTCCTCTGGTGTACCTTCTTCAACTATATTTCCTTCGTTCAGAAGAGCAAGATGATCACACATCTTTTGAGCCTCATTCATATTATGTGTTGTTAAAAAAATTGTAGTTCCACTTTCTTTTAACGTTTTCATCATCGAATGAATTTGCAATGTAGTAGCTGGATCCAGACCACTGGTAGGTTCATCTAAAAATACTATTTTAGGAGAATGTAAAATAGCTCTGGCAAATGACAATCTTTGACGCATTCCCTTAGAAAGATTAGAAACACTTTTTTTTGAACTTTCTATCAGACCAACTTTTTCTAATAAATCATTGATTACTTTTTTTCGATTACTAATTGAATAAATTCTAGCATACAGTTCTAGATTATCATAACAATTTAATCTATCATATAGCCCGTCATTGTCTAAAACCATGCCAAATGATGGGAAACTTTCATCAATTTTTTTATCTAATTCTTTCCCCAATATAGCAATATTTCCTGATGTTGCCGAAAGTAGACCAATAAGCATTTTTATTAAAGTTGTCTTTCCAGCTCCCGAAGGTCCAAGCAAGCCAAAAATTTCCCCCTCTTCAACACTTAAAGAAATATTATTTAAAACTTGTCGCTGGTCAAATGCTTTACAAACATCTTTTATTTGAATTACCTGCATAAATTATTCCTCACATTATCAAGAAAAGGACAGTACTAAAATATTAGCACCATCCTCCTTGTTTTAAGGACAGCTCTGTCCCATACATAATAGAGCTATGCTGCAAATGAAGCAGCTACAGCACAACCAGCTGCTGCACCAGCAGTTGCGGATGAGGCAACATCGGAAGCTACAGTCTTTTCATTGCTATCAGCAATAATACTGTCCATTTCATGTTCCTCAAGAAGTCCATACTTTTCCATATTAAAGCTCCTTTCTATATAATATTACATTATCCCTTTTTTTCAAGGGTTAGTGCCAAAGTAGATTAAAAGCTAAATGCGATTAGTCAACAAATTTTGATAATTCGCTTTGTTCAATAATATCTGCCATCTGTCGTGTACGTAATGCATATGTATATTGAGAAATGGATTCATATAATCCTGAATACTTTTCACGATTCGTAATACTATTTTTAGTCAAACATGGATACTGCTTAATAATAACGTTCCTCTGATCAATAAAAATATCATCTACCCTGTTACAAATATATTCATCAAATAAAGTTCGCAGATATTCCATTACAATCTCATGATTGTCAATAGATGCCATGGCAGATACATAATATTTAACCGCCTGCAAGAACGAAAACTCACTCTTATTAATTAAGTCCTTAGAAATACCTTCATCTGCCATATACATAATATAGTCCATCTTTTCTGAAGCTTTACTATATTCACCTCTAAGCACATAATTCATCGCGATAAAATAAGCACATCCACAATATATTTTCTCGCAAGGTACATCTTCAGTATTAACTACACCATAGTATGATTCCATTGTATTTTCATACGCATTACCAAGGAAATATTCCATTGTTGATATGAACAACTTACTATTTTTTGCATTAATTTTTTCTGGGCAATCGCGTAGAATATTTGACACATAGTACCGTGTATTTGTTGCCCTGAATTGCAGATCGCTAGGATATACCATCTCAGATAAACCTGGAATAATAATATGAAAACTAGGGAAACCCAAATATGAAACATCTCTTATCATAACATCATATCCAGCATTAGTGATTTTTCCAATCCATCTATGTAAAATTTCCCAGTTATCCATACCAGATACATCTTCAACTGGTGTAAAAGCATATGTCGGATTCTTGCTAAATAACTGATATGGATACTGACCCATACCAAATTTATAGCTGTTATATATATTTTTCCATTCATCAACATGGTTATTGGTAAAGTCAACAGAACTTCTTTTTGAATACTCTGCCAAATCTTGTCCTTGAGTCGCTTCTGTTAACGTTCTCTCTATTGCTACCCCAAAATCTGGATGACAGCCAAGCTTTATTCCGTATTTTCCCGTATTCTTTTCATAAACAATTAATGCTGCAACTGGATACTGACCACCAAACGAACAATCCTTGATAAAATAATAATAGCCTTCTTTCTCTTGTTCCTTAAGTTTTTGAATAATCTCATAAACATATGGGAACTGCTGAATATATTCTTCTGGAACATCTGGAAGCGCTGGCTTTTCAGTAAATATTCTTCTTTGAACAACTCTTTCAATTATCTCAGACAACCCTTGAACAAGGGCCTCTTCTGGTGAATTTCCAGCACACATACCGTTTGAGCCATAAAATGGTGTATAGGTTGACTTCGGCAAATATACAACTTTCTTTTCTTTTATGCTATAGAAAGGTAACGTAATATATTTATCTTCTAATCCATAAATATGATAATCAACCTTTTGGACATCATAAAACGCTTTCGCTTTCTCCTCATCAGAAACTCCACTAAGTCCCCTCTGAGAAAAATATAAAGAGGTAAATGAATTAGCGTTTTGAACAATCTCAGCTGATGAAAGTATTTTTTCATCAGGAGACATAAAAAAGGGAAATTTACTTCCAAAAAACACTCTTGGTCCCAATATATCATTCTGATAACGCTCAAAAAACTCCGCATAAGCGCTGGCTTTAGCGTAAGCTTTAGAAACGCCTTTACCATTAGCTCCTATTTTAGTTCCCCTAAAATCTAAGCGAAGAGCATATGTTCCGATGGAACTTCTTTCCTGCCATGTTTCAGTTACTTCAACCTTCATATTTTTTAAAATATCTTGAAGAAATTGGACCGTTTCTTCCGGAGTTTTCTGTTTATAATGCATCAATTGTATTTCACTCATATCAACCAACCTTTCTAATCTATAATTTACTAAAACTTTCCATACCCCAAATCATAGATTATTTTTCATTAACATACGGAATTATTGTGCTAGAATAATTGTTCCAACTAACACACTTGTTATTACTTTTCTTCTATCGTATGCTTTTTAATTTCACCTATAATCACCTTATAATTTCAATCTCTTACTAATCCCATTGAGCAATATACTCTTTATTTACCCAGCCATATGTTCCAGTTTTTAATCTTTGTACATAAAACCACTCCAAACCTCCTTTTCCATATTTACTCCAATCAATCCACACCAATTCACCTGAATACATTAACTCTAAAATTTTAGAATTAGTATTTGGATTATTTCTAAGTCTTACTCCATTTCCTGCTACCTCAGCATTAGCATTATGAGTACTTAATACAGCTAAGCTCCTATTATTTTCGGCATCATATGCTAATATTTCAAAATACTGCTCTTCTATCTCAGAATTGTCTTTAATCTCATCTGCATATGTTCTAGTTCCTCCTCCCATAATTCCAATTGCAATTGTCATTATTAACATACATAATACTTTCTTCATTTTTTCATTTCTCCTTTGTAAATTATTTTATTATTGTTTTTATGACAGCATTTCCCTGCTCCTGTGATGCCTCTTCATAACTCGCTCTCATCGCTTCGCATACTTTTTCATCTATTACACAAATGCTGTAAAATGTATCCTCTGACTGGCTATAACTTACTTTACAAACGTTTCCATCCTTTGTTGTAAAGTAGAAATCTATAATGCCCTTCCTTAGCATTTTCTCTGAGTTTATGGCATATTCTATTTCTTTTTTGCTCCAGCCTTCATTATAATTCATGAACTTCTCGGCAATATTTTCTGCCTCTACAGCTTTTTGTTCATAAAGCGGCTTATTTTCAAGTTCTGACGACGAAGAATACTCCGCCAAATTTTTCTCCACATAATAAACTGTCACACTCTGCATATCCACTGCTGCTGAATACTCTATGCCACTGCTTTTATCTGTGATATATACATATTCACTTGAAAATGTTCCGTCACTTCCGTTACTCATATCATGCTCAACATCGACATCCACATTATGTATATCTATTCCATATACTCTTGCCACTGTTTCCTTTGCTATATTCACAGCATCCTGTTCGCTTATGTTTTCTTCAACATTCTGTTTAGACAGCTCATTTTTATTATCCTGTGATAAGCTGTAATCCCTTGAATAACAGAAATCTATTATCTCAAGAATATCCTCATCCGTAAGTTTTTCCGGCAGATAAAATGTACTGGTGTTTTCTTCAAAACACACCTTATCTGAATCTGCCTTATCCGGTGAATCAATACTTTTTAATTTATTTTTGGGGAATTTTCCACTATTTTCATAGTCTCTCTGTAATTCCTTAAATCGGTTAATTTCATCATCTGTCAGCTCTCGCGAATAAGAATCCGCATCCACAGCCGCTTTGTTGACCTGACTTACATAGTTTTCTTTTTCTGTATCAGATATGGAATTCATTATGTCAAAAATATAATTTTTTGCAGCATATACACCGCCTGTCCCAGCCAGCACTATTGCTGCCACAACCGCTACAGCCACTGTTTTGTGAATCTTATATTTCGCTGGTACATTTTCTTTCAAGCACCGGTCTACACAATTCTCAACCATCAGGTTATAGCTGTCAGGAATATTTACTTTTTGAGATGACGCATAAATTTTTAATTTATCATCAACACTATTGCTTATATCTTTCATTGCACTCTCCGTTTACTTATAGTATTGTTGAGAGCTTATCCCGCCCTCTTGCCAGTCTGGATTTTACTGTTCCTGTAGGAATTTTTAACATTTTTGAAATTTCCCCGACAGAAAACTCTTCATAATAATATAAAATTATTACCTCTCTGAATTCTTCCTTCAATTCCATTACTATCGGTAACATCTCATCAGACTCAAACGCCTCTGTGACAGCGGTATCTTCCAATTGTTTTTCTACTATTTTCCACTTGCTTCTTTTTCGCACAATATCATGTGCTGAATTTACCAATATCTGCATCAGCCATGATTTTGCACTTGTTTTCTTTCTGAGCCTCTGAATATTTCCGAAAGTCTTTACTATCGCATCCCCGACAGCATCCTGTGCATCCGCATCATTTTCCACTATCGTATATGCCAGTCTGTACATACCCTCTTTATTTTCAAAGATCAGCTCCGCAAGTTCCTCCTTTGTTATAAGTTGCATATGCTTTTCCCTTCCGTAAACTGTTTACATATATTAGACAGTATAAGGTATGTTTTGGTTCCATGAAATTTAATTTTTTGAAAAAAGTCAAAAAAAGAAGCCCCGACCGAAATCGATGCTCCTTATGCCTTAGTTTATTATATATGAATTATTTTATTAACTATTTCGCCTGAAATTTATTTGCCAGCACCTTTGTCAGGATGTTGATTAAGAATACGATTACGAGAAGCACAACCGCAATTCCAAATGCCTGGTCGAATTTTCCTTCACTTGTCGCTGCAAGGTAGAGCTTGATGGTAAGAGTTCCACCTGACTGCATTATCTTTGAGAAATATCCGCTGGCAACCTTTGGAAGCATTCCTGCACTTCCTGCTGTAAAGAGGAGTGCTGCTGACTCACCGACTATTCGGCCGATTGCAAGGATAACACCTGTGATGATTCCCGGCATGGCTGACGGCAGCAGGATGGTGCGGATGGTGTGCCATTTTCCGGCTCCAAGTCCGACTGCTCCGTGTCTGTAGCTGTCCGGTACAGTTTTAAGTGCCTCCTGTGTATTTCTTGTGATGAGAGGCAGCACCATGAGTGTCAGTGTCAGTGAGCCTGTCAGTATACTGTAGCCAAAGCCTATTGTCTGTCCAAAGAACATCATTCCGAATAGGCCAAAGATGATTGACGGTATTCCTGCAAGTGTCTCTGTAGCAAACTCTATTGTGGATACGAGCTTACCCGGCTTTGCATACTCATTCAAGTACACAGCTGCTCCCACTCCGACAGGAGTTGCTATGAGCATGGTGATAATTATGATGTAAAGTGTATTGAGCAGGTTTCCCGCTATTCCGACAGTGCCTCTTAATACAGATGTCTCGCTGGTCAGGAACTGCCAGTTTACCTGGCCGATTCCCCTGACAAATACATATATGATGATTCCCGCAAGCAGCACTACCGATAATGCTGCACACAGATATATGAAAAAATATACTACGTCATCGCCTATTCTGCGGCGTTTTCCATTTATACTAGTCATTTTCCACAGCTCCTTTCTTTTTGAGTTTCATAAGGGTGAGGTTGATTATCATGATAAACACAAAAAGCACAAGACCTACTGAGAAAAGCACCTGTCTGTGAAGTCCGCTGGCGTATCCCATCTCGCTGACGAGCTGTGTTGTAAGGAAACGCACTGAGTTGAACGGAAGTGGAAAGCTTACCGTTCCACCGGCTACCATGTTGATAGCCATCGCTTCTCCGAGCGCACGACCTATTCCGAGCACAATTCCTGTCATGATTCCTGACTTTGCCGCAGGAACCGTCACTTTAAATATTGTCTGTATCTTTGTTGCTCCAAGAGCAAGGGATGCCGCTCTCATCTGCTGCGGTACTGCCTGTATTGATGATACGCTCATGTTGATTACCGTAGGAAGAATCATGATTGCAAGCACTATGATTGCTGCAAGCAGATTTGATCCGCCGGTAAACTGATGTGTTGCTGAGTTTGCAAAAATATGTTTCTCCAGCTTGTATAATACCGGATTAAGTATCATAAGTCCTAAAAGTCCATAGATTACTGATGGAATGGCTGCAAGCAGCTCTACTGCCGGCTGCACTACCGCTGAGAGCTTTTTATTTGACACCTCAGTGAGAAATACTGCCGTAAGAAGAGCAATTGGTACTCCTATGAGTATAGATACTGCTGTTCCTAAGATGGATGTGAGGATTATGTACAATATTCCGTAGCTTGGGTCTGCCGCTGTCGGCGCCCATTTTGTTCCGAATAAGAGGTTTAACACTCCGACCTTGAAAAATGCCGGTGCGCCTTTAAGGAACATATAAATTGTTATTGATAATACTGCGAATATTGCCACAACCGCACATACCGTGAATATTATTTTGGCAACATTCTCTACTATGGATTTATGTTTCATTTGATACTCCTTGTTTCAAAAAGTTCCCCAGGAAACCCGCCATTTCCTGAGGAAACCCTGTATCTTATCGATATGTATTAATACTGATGTCTAATATCGATGTCTGTATTTTGTATTATTTTTTACTTATACTTACTAGCGATGTCTCGTATCGATGTCTGTATTTTGTATTATTTTTATACTTATACTTACTAGTGATGTCTCGCATCGATGTCTGTATTTCGTATCATTAATATGCCCGATAATTTCTACTGAGGAAGGATAAGACCTACCTTCTTGATAACTGCCTGTCCCTCATCTGAGTTTACATAGTCAAACCAAGCTTTAACAATATCGTTCTGCTCGTCAATCTTGCCCTTTGTAGCCATTACGAATGGACGAGAAAGGAGGTATTTGCCTGCTACAATGTTTTCCTCTGTTGCCTCTACTCCATCAATTTTCATTGCTGTTACTGTATCATCAAGCACGTCAAGTGAAACATATCCGATTGCTCCCGGTGTTGAGCCTACCTTTGCAAGAACTGCTCCTGTTGAGTCAAGCTCCTGTGCATATTTGCACTGATCCTTTACATCAAGAAGCTCCTCGAAGGCTCCTCTTGTACCAGAAGCTGCCTCACGGCCGATTGCTACGATTGCCTCATCTTTTCCACCAAGGTCTTTCCAGTTTGAAATCTCACCTGTGTAGATTTTCTTTAAGTCATCTGATGTAAGCTCTGTTACTGAGTTGTCCTTGTCTGTGATTACTGCGATTCCATCGATTGCTACGATGTTTTCCTCAACGCCGTTTGCTTTCTCATCATCTGTAAGTGCTCTTGATGAATCCCCGATATCTACGCTTCCTGCTGTCACTGACTCGATTCCTGAACCAGAGCCTGTATACTCTACTGTTACTGTTACTCCAGGGTTTTTCTCCATGAATGACTCCTTGAGCGCCTCACAAAGTTTCTCCATTGAAGTACTTCCTGCAAGTGAAAGTGAACCGCTTAAGTTCTCATTTGATGTGCCTTCATCTGCACTCTTATCTGCGCTTGTATCTGCATTGTTGTCTGCTCCGTCTGAGCTTGAGCCACATCCTGTAAATGCTGCTGTCATCATTGTTGCAGCAGTTGCTAAAACTAAAAGTCTTTTCATACGATTTTTCATTTTAATTTCCTCTTTCATTACTTTCCTGAATTTATTTCTTTGTTTGTTACAACTGATATAGTAATGGGGAAATGTAAAATGCAAAATCATTAGTGTGTAAAATGCATGTAAAAAAATATTTTTAATTTACAGTACGATTGTAAATTTAATAGACCTGCCATCTTTACTTTCTGCAGTGATTTTTCCTTTGTGTGCCTTTACTATAGCATAGGCTGCTGATAAACCTATTCCAAAGCCTCCTGTTTTTGAGTTGTGTGAAGTATCAGTGCGGTAGAAGCGCTCAAACAGCATGTCCTGTCTGCCTTTTTTGATGTTTGCAGTCTCGTCTACAGTGTTCCACACTGTAATTATACGGTTTTTACCGGATGGTTTCAGGGATATTTCTATTTCCGATGCCGGATCTATGGTGGTGACACAATCGTTTTGTGTTTGGGTTGTTTTATTTAGATACGTTTTATTAAAATTTGTCTTATTAAGATTCTTTTTATTGATATTACTCTTTTCGAAGCTTACGCTGCTGCATCCTGAATACTTCATTGCATTATCAAGCAAAATTGATACAAGCTGTCTGATAGTCTTCTCATCTCCTGTATACAGTATTCCATCTGTCACATCTATTGTGAGCTTTTTCCCTTTTGTCCGGGCTATCGCTTTAAACGGTTCTGCGGTATCAAGTATTGCGTCAGATAATGAAAATTCCAGCATCTTAAGCTTTGTTGCTTCCTCATCCATTCTCGACAAAAATACAAGCTTTTCCGTGAGCGAGGTCAAGCGTGCCACCTGTTTTCTGGTGCTGCTTGTCCATTCATTCTCTCCCTCCATCATCTCAATGACCTCTGTATTTGCATCTATTATGGTAAGTGGAGTTTTTATTTCATGGCTGGCATCAGTTATGAACCGCTTCTGCTTTTCATAGCTTTCCAATACAGGCTTTAGTATTTTTCCCGAGAAAAAGTATATCATAACAAATACAACTGCAAGTCCGAACACACTGATTCCAACACTGGCTAATACATATGTTCTTATTGTTGAAAGTTCTCGCTGACAACTCAGAAAAATATACATTGTAGAGTCCCCCTCACCTACTGTCAGGTATTTAAAACTTTCTGAGAATCCATTTTTGCCATCACCCTTTTTGCCTGATTTCCATAGCTTTTTCGCGTATTGTGCTGCATTCTCTGACGAAACAGATGCTATTTTACTTGTGTCAATATTTTCCACATCGCCCTTGCTGTTTATAGTGACAGTGAAGTATCTGGTATCAAACTGACTCTCCGGCGAGATGCCATGGCGTTTTAGGTCATTCTCATTTATGTCGTTCTCATTTAAGTCAGCCTGATTCATATCCTCCGGTGGCTGTACATCTGTTCTGCCGGATGGTGGCTCTTTGAGCGTGGGAGTCCTTTTATTTATACTTTCATCTGCTGTATTGCCGAATGTGTTTGCGTTTTCTGTTCCGGTGTTTGTGCTTTCTGTGCCGGTGTTTGTGTTTTCATCATTTTTTTTATTGCTTCCCACTCCCATGTTCTTCTGCTCTAAAAGATCCGGGAATGTTCCTCCGTTTCCGGCAATCAGCTTAAGGCGCGCATCCAATGCTTCATTCGTACTTATATAATTTGCAATGTTTATCGTGCCTACAATTGCAATGAGAACGATTGAAACTGATAACATTGCTATGGCTATAAATTTTCTTCGTAATTTTTTGAGCATTTTATCACCTGCACATTTTTTCTATTTCATGTTCTACATCCAGTGGGTCCAATGGACTTTCCGCTGTTTCATATGTCAATATAAGATTTTTTCCCTGATAATATCCATTTTCGTTATATTTCAATATCTTTCGATAAGCTTTATTTCGATAATCAGGATTGTCTATCAATCCAAGATGCTCCCACAAAATTATGTCGCCATTTTTCTTCTCAACCGTAAAATCGGGATAATAAATAACATCTGAGATTTTAATCGCCTTCTCGTACTCAAACTTTATATTATTATCATACAAGGCTGTCGCAATAATTACTTCTGATTTTGACCGCACTATAATTCCCATTTTAGTATAAAACTTGAGAGCTTCGGGGTTAGGAGCCTGTTTCTTTTCATCTGTCTCTTCATTTTCCTTCTTATCAACTGCTAAAAGTATACTGCTATAATGTTTTTGCTTCAACATTTTCTGGGCATAATCGGTTTTATATTTTTTCCGGGCCTTCCTGTTTGTCTCGAGTAGTCTTAGTTCATTTATTGTGTCCTTCAGATAAAGCTCCAGATATTTTTTATTGACAAGATTTCTGATTTCTTTATCATTTTTCTTTGATAAATACTCTCTTCTGCCATTTTTCCAAACATACCATTTAACATTTCCGTCTTTTTGTGTAGGATAAATTGTTCCTTCCTCAGTGATTGTCTCCAGTCTTTCCTGAATCTCTAATATCTCACCTTCCAACCATTGGATTCTATTATCTATTGAACTTATTTTATTTTCCTCCTAACTCTTTGCATCATGTGATGCCATGTATGTGATTCTAACAGTAATTCAATTGTTTTTGTGGGGAATATGATAAATGAAAAGATAATGTCTATATAATGGTGTAAATTACAAATCTATATAAAAAGAGCCAAGTGCTCATCTTTCAGTTATAATTAAGTTACCACACAAAACATAATTGAAAGGATGAAACCCATGGCTCAATTACATTTTACATTAGATAGTGATTTTTTTGTAGGACTTTTTTCAGAAACTAAAGATGAAGCATTTGGCAAGCTTATGGAAGCTTTACTTAATCAGGTTCTTCAAGCTGAATCTACCGAACAACTTGGTGCTAATAACTATGAACGTTCACAAGAACGTTCTGATTACAGAAACGGAACCCGGACAAGGTCATTAACTACTCGCATCGGAAAGATTGAATTACAAGTTCCTAGACATCGTAATGTCCCATTTAAGACTTCCTTATTCGAGAATTACCAGCGTAATGAGCAAGCTTTAATTACAACCATGATGGAAATGGTAGTGCAGGGTATATCAACCAGAAATGTCAAAAAAGTAACTGAAGAACTCTGTGGAGAGTCTTTCTCTAAATCCACTGTTTCTGAAATTTGTAAGGAACTTGATGTTCCAATTAAACATTTCAAAGAACGTTTATTACCGGAACATTATCCATTTATTATTGTTGATGCGATATATTTAAAAGTTCGCGAAGATCATCGTGTCAAGTCCAAAGCATTGTTTGTCGCTATTGGGATAAACAATACAGGTCACAAGGAAGTACTCGGTTTTGAAGTATACGATTCTGAGAAAGTAAACACCTGGAAGGACTTCTTTGAAAGTCTTAAAAGTCGTGGCTTACGTGGCGTGGATATTGTGATATCAGATGCACACGCAGGGCTTGTTGAAGCAATAAAGGAATGCTTCTCTGGTTCTTCATGGCAGCGTTGTCAGGCTCATTTTACTAGAAATATAATAGATAAGTGTCCCAAAAAATACAGCACTGGTTTAGCTTCTGAATTGCGAGATATGTTCAATGCAACTACTATTGAAGAAGCCCGTCGCCTAAAAGAATCAATATACGATGAATATCAGGATGTTGCAAATGAAGCAATGGTTATCCTTGATGAAGGGTTTGAAGATAGCATTACAATCATGGCATTACCTTCAAAATATCGTATTGCATTAAGAACCAGCAACATAATAGAGCGTGAAAACAGAGAGATCAGAAGACGAGAAAAGGTCATTCAGATTTTCCCTAATACGGAATCTATTATACGACTGATTGGTGCAGTCCTTCAAGATGATCATAATGAATGGAGTGTAGGTCATAAAATCTTTGATATGAAAGAGTATTATGATAAACTAAGCTCCATTCAGTCAAATCTCTTGAAGATAAAAGTAGCGTAGATAAAACCACATAACTGAAAGATGAATTTACACACAAATTTGGACTTGACTGGATTTCAGCGGTTTCAGCTACTTTTTGCCTAGTCTTTTCCGGCTGTTGGGCTGAATTGTGGATGCTGTTTTAGGGTTTTCAGCGGTTTCAGCTACTTTTTGCCTAGTCTTTTCCGGCTGTTGGGCTGAATTGGGGGTGCTGTTTTAGAAGTTTTAGGGATTACAGCTACCCAAGGCCTGCCTGCTATGCTATCAACCTATGGCTATTGTACATTATGTTAATTTAAAAATCCAGCATTTTCTAAATAAAAAGGTAAAAAAGATGATTTTTCAGAAAAATGCAAAAATAGCTACTGTTCAGATTCATAGGTCCCCCTGCCGTATGTGAACTTTTCTAGCAGAATATAATAATTGGATCTTATCGCTTTTACACTGATGTGCGAATAATCAATAAATTATAGAATATCCGACTCCTCGGGTTGCCTTTATCTGGGCTGCTGAGCCCACTGATGCAAGCTTTTTGCGCAAATAGGATATGTAAACCCAAACTACATTCTGTTCTGCTTCTGAATCGTATCCCCATATTCTGTCCATAAACTGGTCAGCAGATATAATCTGTCCCGGATTTGTCATAAGCATCTCAAGCATCTGGTATTCCTTGTTTGCAAGTCTGATTCCGTTAATTTGATTTCCTGCACTTTGAGTTCCTACACTTTGAGTTCCTACACTTTGATTTTCTACACTTTGAGTTCCTACACTTTGATTTTCTGATACCTGTCCATCTACAGTATTATTTTCCTTGATTTTACTATTCTGATTACCATTGTCCATATTATTAGTGTCTGTATGCAGGCCACTGTTTTCAATGCTGCATGTATTATTAATGCTTGCAGGCCCGGTAAGTATATAGGTTGATCTGTCCAGAGTAATATCGCCAAATGTCAGCACTGAGTCTGTTGTGTCAGCCTTGCGTCTTGTCATAGCGCGGATTCGTGCCATAAGTTCCTTCATGGAGAATGGCTTCGTCAGATAGTCATCAGCGCCACTATCGAGTCCTTCCACGCGATCATCTATCTCTGCTTTTGCAGTGAGCATCAACACGGGAACAGAATTCCCATGGCTTCTGATAGTTTTGAGTACCGTAATTCCATCCATTTTAGGCATCATGATATCCAGTATTACTCCGTCATAGTTATCTGAGCTTTCTATATAGTCGAGTGCCTCTGCTCCGTCATAGACGGCATCAACTGAATAGTTGTTGTGTTTTAACACCGCTACAAGTGCACGGCTTAAGTCCTCTTCATCCTCTGCCAGTAATAGTCTCATGATGGCCTCCTTCTCACTTTCAGGTTTATACAATTATTCTAATCAGTCATACGTTTTTTCCATATCTACATAGATTCTGAACAATTATTTTATATGGTATTATGAAGCTATGCTTAATAGTCAACATTTGTTGTTCGTCAAATGTATACGTCGAATGTATAACTGCCTTCTTGTCACTTTCACTCATTATATCATATTATTTATGTTTTATTGTTACAACAGTAAATCCGGCTCGTATTCTACCTCATTTTGACGCACTTTACAGCCATAACCGAATTACTGTTTTGACGCCAGCCTGACATCACACTGTCAGGCTATGCGTCATAGTATATAATGATATGAGGGTCAAAAGGTATTTTGCCCCTCATTTATGATTAAAGAGATACCTCCGATTCGTTTCCTGATGCTGAAAGTGTATAGGTCTGACCTGCCTTCAAATCTGCTGTACTGATTATCACACAGTCATATTTTTTCTGGACTGTGTATGAAATAATCTCATTTCCGTCAGCATCCTTTAAGATTACATCACCGGCATCGGCCTGTGAATCAAGCTTTACAAAGGCTACCTGCTGCTTTGAATCGCTGCTTACATCCTCTGCCATACCGCTGCTTCCAACCGCGACAACAGTTCCTCCATTGATATTAAAGGATGATTTCTCTCCATAGTCTATGGCACTGTTTCCGTTGTCTGATGGACCGTCCACATAAACTTCTCCACCGTTTATAGTCAGGTCTCCGTTTGAGTCAAGACCATCGCCACCTGCCAGCACGTGTACGTAGCCACCGTTGATGACCATCCACATTTCATCATCTGATGCAGCGTCTGTATCCTGTGATGCAACTGATGTGTTATCCGACTTTTGCGTATTGTCTGATGTGTCATTCGATTTCCGTGCTGAATCCGGTGTCTGCATACCCTTGAAGCCATCTCCTCCCCTGCCGCCAAAACCGCTCGCATCATTTCCGCCAGCTGCATTCATGCCGTCGTCACTTGCAGTGATATCTATTTTACCATCATTTATTGTGATATTGAGCCCCTCTAAGCCCTCATAGCTCTCTGTGACTGTAATGGTTCCACCATTGACAAGCAGTGCACTGTCTGCGTGTATACCATCATCACCTGAGCTGATGGTATAGGTTCCGTCATTTATTGTGGCATCAGAGTTGCTGTGGAATGAATCATCTGCAGAGTTGATGGTAAAGGTACCTCCATTTACATAGAGAGCGCCATCTGACTTGATTCCCTTGGTACTTGTTGAGTCAGCATCTGATGATGTAGATGAATTATTTTCTGAGTCAGCATCTGGTGATGTAGATGATGAAGACTCTGAACCGGTATCTGACGATGCGCTTGAAGCAGTTGTGTTGTCTGCAATATCCTTACTTTGTGAATTCTTATCAGACTTCTGCCCATCCGATGTGTCTGTACCAGGCTTATCCGGTGGTGTCTGTGCAGTCTGACCTCCTGTATTGTCCGAAGTTTTTTCATCAGGCCGGCTTCCATCAAAGCTGTCACCGTCCAGTCTATCCGGCGGTGTCTGCCCGGTCTGTTTACCTGAAGCACTGCCAGAATCACTTTTGTCAGAACCATCTCCGCTCGGTTTATCTCCACTTGGCGCTTCTCCATCTTGTGCAGCTCCACCCGATGCGCCACCTCCCATATTGTCTCTGGTTCCGCCTCCCGGTATGTCATTGTGTGTCTTTGTGGCATTCTCAGCTCCATCGCCTGCAGTTATATCAAAGTCTCCTTCATCAATTTGTACCACATATGATGCATCTATGCCATCACCTGTACTCTCAATTGTAAAATCACCGGATGCAATGTATACAAAGCCCTTTTCATCATCATCCGCGTTTTCTGAGTGAATTCCATCCTTGCCGGAAGTCAGATTGTATGTACCGTCTGCAATTCGCACGCTGTCTTTTCCTGAAATCGCATGATTTTCTGCTGTGATATTATATGTGCCGCCTACAAGCTTCAAATCATCCTTTGATACAATTCCGTGCCCGTACTCTGAATTTATGGTAAGTGTCCCCTTGCCATTCAGTGTCAGGTCATCCTTTGAAAAAATCACAGCATCTATATTGTTGTCATCAATTGCCTCATACTCAGCCGTGTTCATGAGAATGTTCTCTGAGCCCTCTGCCAATGTAATAAATGCCTTATCGGCATTCTTTACATATATTGCCGCACTCGATGCGCAGGTGATATCGGCATTGTCAAGCACAAGCTGTACCTTGGCTGAGTCTGCATCTACGACAATCTGTCCCTCTGATAAGGCTCCGGAAAGCACATATGTCCCCTCCTTAGTTATAGTGATGATATTTCCGGATATATACACACCACTTGCAGCATTTTCAGTCTCATTTGTTTCTGACTCGTCTGCTTTAGTTTCATCTGTTTCTGAATCATCTGCCTTTGTTTCGTCTGCTTTTGACGCATCGGTCTCTGTATCATCCCCTACGGTTACTGTTGTCGAATCATCTGCCAGGTTGATTTTTACTGCGCTGCTCTCATCATAGCCCACATCAAGATCTCTCTCCGTAAACATATCATCATATGAATAAATTCCATTGACCGTGGCTCCATCCGCTAAACCTGCAGAGGTCTGGGCAGCTGATATCTCTGTGCCTGAATTTTTGACTGTCGAGCAGGCAGTTACGGACATTGCCATTATTACTGCTGCACCGATTATCCCGTATAGCTTGATATTTTGAAAATATTTTGTAATTTTTCTATAGCTCATTCGTATTTACCTCCTGTTGCATAATTGCGATTTCAAGGTTGCCATTTCGGCAGCGAAGCTCATCTATAAAGCTCTTTTCCCTTGCCAAATCCTTAAGTGTTATGTGATAGGTAAGCTTGTAAAGGCTTCCCATATTTGTTGTCTTTACAGAAACAATCTCACATCCTATGAGATATTTCTCAAATAAATCATCAAAGGCCGAGCCGTAATTTAAATCCTCCGGAATTGTAATCCTAAGCGTTCTGTCACATGTAGCTCTTTTGTGTGTACCAAAGCCTGATATATTGAGTACGAGCATCACCATGCCCATGATTAATGCAAAAAGAACTGCAAATGCCAGATAGCCCATTCCTGCGATAAGTCCTGCTGCCATAGCAAGGAAAATTGTACCTATCTCCTTTGCCGTTCCCGGTACCGAGCGGAAACGCACCAGTGAAAAGGCTCCCGCTACAGCTACTCCTGCACCGACATTGCCGTTTACCATCATGATGACTATGCACACCACTGCAGGAAGCATCGCAAGTGTTATCGCAAAGCTTGCTGTATAGCGGCTTTTGTATGTGTAAACCCACGTAATAAAGGCTCCGATTATCAGTGCAACCACTATACAAATTATGAAATCCGACACCGAAATGACCGTTGTAGCTGTTGTATCAAATAATCCTGTAAAAATGTTGCTAAGCATATGTAATCCTCCGTCATATCTATTTTCGAATACTTCTTTTATAATATTACTTTTATAATATTACTCTTATATTTTTCTCTTATAATTTTTCTTTTATAATTTCTAATCTCTGGTTTTTTATCTCTATTTTACAATTTCTGCTTTAATTCCCAGCCACTGCTATAGGCTCATCACCGTATACATCACTTCCTGACACTGCTGCAGACTCATCACCATATAGCTCATCGCAGCCATACGCCGGCTTAGCGCTTCTATTATTCACACGGTCACATATCGCCCGGTATGCTGTACCGTATTTTGAAAATGATGTCTTGTAAAGCTTATTGGCCGTGAGAAAATCAACCAGCCAGCCCGGTATGGCTCCATCTGTCTTTACCTCCATCAGCACCTTTTGGTCCTCAAGTATCGGTGTGCCGAAGATGCCCTTATCAAGTGACAGGTCATAGTCTCTCCAAAGAATATTTCTGTCAAAGGTCACTCTGAACTCGTGATTGTTTCTCGCATAAAATGCTTCTCTTTCATATGATAAAAGCACTGCCGGTGCAAGGTTTTCATATATTTTGAGTGCATAATTTATCTCGTTTGCAATCTGTGAGTCAGCTATCTGCTCCTTTCCCGCCAGATATGAAATTGCTTTATCGTGCGTCATCGCAATTCTTCGCTTGTATACAACAGAGCAGAATTTCTTTTTCAACTCCACAAACACCGTGTCTGATGGCTTTGCCAATCCGTAGCTTCTAAGCCTTAGCTTTTCCTTATATACCGGATGTTCCAATGATCTGCGTATAAGAAGATGCTTTGGTGTGTCATAATATAAGCTGCAGACTGTGCTTCGTCCGTGCTCATCTGCTATCATATATCCATCCATCACTTCCATCAGTTCTTCGAAAACTGCTTCATCTATCATGTATTTAATTTCAAATCTCTTGAAAATCATTTTGTCTGCCATGCTTTATGTCTCCCTTCGTTTTGATGGTGACATACTAACATGGCTACCTTAAATGAACTTAAAAAATCCGACGCTGTTTAAAAGCGTCGGATTTTAATCCATATTGTAACTATTTAAATATTTTATTTTACCTATGCATTATTATCTTGTATGAATGAAATAAACTATGCATTATTGCTTTCTATGAATGAAATAAACTCAGCAGCATTTCTCGGTTTTGAGAAATTATTCACACTGAACAGTAACAAAAAAAACACGCTATGCGCGTGCCCCAAAATAATACAGTCGATAACTATTCAGATACATCCATAAATAAATCGGCGTGACAAGATTCGAACTTGCGACCTCTACGTCCCGAACGTAGCGCTCTACCAAACTGAGCCACACGCCGTCTGCAATTCGTTTTGCAACTATTAAATAATATCACAATGTATAAATTTTGTCTACCCCATAATATATATTTATGGTATGATTTATGCTGTATAAGATAAAAATTTACACTGTTGTGCCCAGCCTCACAGCGAGGTATCATACCCATGACTGAACTGTAATTTAATCACGTAATTATTTTTTTATACTATGAAGCCGGCCCGGCAGCGCAGCGACCGGCTTAGCACCATGGTATATAAATTATCAGGAGAATATCATGACAAATCAGACAAATAACATAAATCACACAAATCACATAAGTCACACCAGTCACATAAATCACATAAACAAAACAGCTATAATAACCGGAGCTTCACGCGGTATCGGTGCCGCCATTGCCAAAAAGCTGGCTTCCTGTGGCTATAACCTCTCACTTTGCTGCCGCAATTCATCTGACAGGCTAAAGGCTCTGGCTGATGAGCTTCACTGTGCATACGGAATTGAGGTGCTATGCTACACCGGAAATGTAGGAGACTTTTTCTTTGCCAAGGATATGGTTGCGAATACCATTTCCCATTTTGGTCATATAGATGTGCTCATTAACAATGCCGGTATATCGCATATCGGGCTGCTGAGCGACATGACACCGGAGGAATGGAACAATATCGTGGCGATAAATCTGACTGGTGTTTTCAACTTTACAAAGCTCGTCATCCCTTATATGGTTGCCGATAAATGTGGCCGTATACTACAGATTTCCTCTGTCTGGGGCAATGTAGGAGCATCCTGCGAGGTGGCTTACTCAGCCTGCAAGGGCGGTATAAATGCATTTACCAAGGCACTCGGCAAGGAGCTTGCGCCATCACATATTCCGGTAAATGCTATAGCCTGCGGTGTCATAGATACCGATATGAACCGCTGCTTTGATGAGACAGAACGTGCTGAGCTTGCCGATGAAATCCCTGCCGGACGCTTTGCCACAGCCTGTGAGGTCGCAGATATGGCTTACTCCGTTATCACTGCACCTGATTACCTGACAGGACAGATAATCACTTTTGATGGTGGCTGGATTTAAAATTGTAATTTTAAGTTTTCTATTTTTTTCGTATTTTTTCAGATATTTGTTGCTTTTTATGATTATTGTGTTACAATTTGTTTATGAATAAAATTAATGTCTTTTTACAAGAAAAGCAACTATCAACCATTAGTACAACTGTGCCTGACAGGCTTGATTATCTGATGAGGCTCAACAACTTGACCAACATTGCTCTTTCTGAAATCATGTGCTGTGCAGAATCAACTATTTCAGGCTACAGGACAGGCCGTAGAGTGCCTGACATTTTTGTCATTTGCCATCTAAGTACAATTTTTGGTGTCACACCCAATTATTTTCTTGGATTCACAGACGAAATTTGTCCAACTCACAACTGATTATGTGATATATACAAGGCCTTCCGGTATCACTTCACAACCATCACGGGCTGCTGATTCAAATGTCACATAAAATATATTGAAAAATGAAAGGGGGAAATGTTACAGTCTAAGCCAAAACCGTAACGAAAAACAGCCCGGTGCACATATCACAATGTGTACCGGGCTGCAGATTTTATTGTTACTCTGCCACAAGTATTATCGTGGTTCTCGCAGGAACTCTTATGGTGTTGACACCCAAAAGCTCTGTCTTTTCCGTGAAGTCCTCTCCGTCAAAATACTCTGCATTGGTGTTGGTGTCCACATGCCAGTGTTTTCCGTTCGGAAGCACCGGAAGCTGCATCACAAGCGGCTCCCAATATGCGTTCATGCAATAGAATACAATATCATCCTCCGTGTCCTCCTCATTTCTTCCGGCATACATGATGCCGATAAGCTTTGTCTTGTAATCCGTTGAGGCATTGAACGGTGTACCGTTGTGCACACTGATTTCCGGAAACTGGCAGGATGAAGGCTTTGTCATCTTTCTGAGTATAGGATGCTCTTTCCTGAACTGAATCATATGACGCACGAAATCATGGATTTCCTTGAATTCCTCAAGCCTGCTCCAGTCGAGCCATGAAATGATATTGTCCTGACAATACGCATTGTTGTTTCCAAACTGGGTGTTGCAGAACTCATCTCCCGCAAAAAACATCGCCGGGCCACGGCTGCACAAAAGTGCTGCAAATGCATTCTTTATAAGGTGCCTTCTAAGTCCGTTTACATTTGGATCGTCTGTCTCGCCCTCTGCGCCACAGTTCCAGCTATGTCCGTTGTTGTCTCCGTCTGTGTTATTCCAGCCGTTTTTCTCATTGTGCTTTTCATTGTATGAGTAAAGGTCATACAGTGTAAAGCCATCATGACAGGTCAGGAAATTGACTGATGCCTTGTGTCCTCTGCTCTCCGGGCTGTAAAGGTCGCGTGAGCCGGTGATACGTGTGATGGCATTTCCCGCCATACCGTCATCGCCCTTTAAAAAGCTTCTCATGTCATCCCTGTATCTGCCGTTCCATTCAGCCCATCTGTTCCATGACGGGAAGCTTCCCACCTGATACAGTCCGCCTGCATCCCAGGCCTCTGCGATGAGCTTCATCTTGCCAAGTACCGGGTCGAATGCCAGCGACTCAAGAATCGGCGGATTGGCCATAGGTGCACCGTTTTGGTCTCTTCCGAGAATGGAAGCCAGGTCAAATCTGAAGCCATCCACTCTGTACTCAATGGCCCAGTGTCTCAGACAGTCTATGATAAAGTTGCGCACAACAGGATGATTACAGTTCATAACGTTTCCACAGCCACTGAAATTGTAGTAGTGTGCATCCGGTGTAAGCATATAGTACACGTTATTGTCTATTCCCTTGAAGGAGAAGCACGGTCCCATCTCATTTCCCTCAGCGGTATGGTTGAACACCACATCAAGAATGACCTCTATGCCATTTTCCTTTAAAGCCTTTATCAGCGATTTCAGCTCGTCTCCCTCGTGGTTGTGCTCCTCGTTGAAGGCATAGCTGGTATTCGGTGCAAAAAATGATACTGTGTTGTAGCCCCAGTAATTGTAAAGCTGCACACCATCGACCACTCTCGCGCTCTCCATCTCATCAAACTCAAAAATCGGCATGAGCTCCACTGCATTTATTCCAAGGTCCTTAAGATACGGAATCTTATCCTTCAATCCGGCAAATGTGCCCGGTGCGCTGACTCCAGAGGACTTATCCTTTGTATAGCCCCTCACATGTATCTCATAAATCACAAGGTCCTCAAACGGCTGCTCAAGCTGCTTTATGTTGCCCCAGTCAAAGCTGCTTTTTACAACTCTGGCTCTGTACTCAAAATCCTTGCCTCCCTCAGGCTTTTCTCCCCATTTTCGCTGTCCAGTGACCGCTCTGGAATATGGGTCTAAAAGGACATTTTCCTCGTTAAACAGAAGTCCCTTTGCCGGCTCATAAGGCCCATCAAAAGAAAATGCATACTCAAATTCATCCGGCTTTATATCATAAACAAGCATGGAGTAGGTATCTCCTATCCTATATGAATCAGGAAACGGAATCCTCGCATACGGCTTTGGTGCCTGTGGCTTGAACAATAAAAGAGTACACCTCGTTGCCCCATGGGAATTGATGGTAAAGCTCACTCCGTTCGATGCCACGCACGCTCCGTACATTCTGAAAAAGCCCGGACGTATCTTAAATCCCTCTACCACATCAAGTGGCAGCAGGCCTGTATTTACTACATCCTCATGCTTTTCTTCTTTACTGCGCTCTCTCCACATATACATATTGCTCTTTGCTCCCTTACTATATTTGTATGATGGTACATGCCATTTGTTGCATGACTGCTTTTTATCTTAATTCGTTAAAAAATCGTAACTGTTCAATACCTTCACAGTTACAAAATCTGCTATTAATTTACATGCAGATTTCCAAGCTCATCAATCTCTATATTACTACAATTTTGTGAATATGTGTTCATTAAATTGCATATCTCCTGAGCTTTTTCGCCCGAAGCCACTGTCGGCCTGAAATCATTGTATGAGCTTACGCTGCTTAAGGTGCATGGAATAATCCGCGCATCTATGCCCGGCTGCAATTCACCATTTATCAGAGTAAATGCCTGCTGATAAATCGCCGTGTTCTTGTCTGCCGGATTTTTATTGCCTCCGAAGCAGAAATTTCCAAGACTGTAGCATATCATTTTGCCGTTATAGACCTCCATCCCCTGCAGCACATGAGGGTGGTTTCCGACTACCAGGTCTGCTCCCCAGTCGATAATACGATGTGCTGCCGCCTGCTGATAGTCATTAGGGTAATGGTCACCCTCTATGCCCCAGTGACAGCATGCAATAACTATCGCCGCTCCCTGTTCACGAAGCTGCGCTATACCGTTTTGGATATATGCCTCGCGGTCGCCGTTTTGTGACAAAAGGCTGACCGACACTATTCCAATCCTAGTCCCATCAGCAGTCTCATAAATACCGGTATGATCATTGAAGCCATACACTATCCCGGCATTGTCGAGCACATTTCTCGTATCGTCAAGTCCCTGCTGTCCATAGTCGTATGTGTGATTGTTTCCAAGACTGCAGGCCTCGATGGAGCTGCCCGTCATAATTCCGATGTAGCTAGGCTTTCCCTTAAGGTTCCAGCGCTTTTCTACGCGCTCCGTCGCATCCGATAGCACACACTCCAGGTTGATGAGTGTCATATCGTCAGCCTCAAAAATATCTCTCACACCGCCAAAAAAGTAGTCCTGTCCCTTTGAGTCATAATAAGAATTAAAGCTGCCGTCATAGCTTTGCTCCTGATTGTTGCCGAGTGTACAGTCTCCTGTAGCCGTAATCACTATGGTTGACATCTGTGGCTGCTGTGTATCCGCTTCTGTTGCCTCAGCTTTGGCTGCATCAGACTGTGTATTCGCTGTGCCTTCTGCCGTACTGTCAACTGCGTTATCCTCTGCTTTTCCGGCATCCGATGTGTCTCTAACTACATCAACGCCATTCCGGTTAGCGGCTTCTTTTATATTATCTGCAATATACTCTTTTCCTATGAGTGCTCCTGCCATAATGATGCATAAAACCAAAAGCACAGATAATAGAATTTTTAATCCTTTGTTTTTCATAATTCCTCCTCATATTCCTCACACCCTTAGAATATCAACCGTGTGCGCACTTGCTCCCATCAGGTCTGCTCTCTCACATGTTGAAAGATGATACTGTACAAACATATCAAACTCTTCCTCGTCAAGAGCATTCAAAAATGGCCTGATATAATTTGCCGCGCCATCGGCTGCTATTATCTTTTCGCGTGTAAGGGCTGCCTGTGCATTTAATGCCTCTATATCTTCTAATCGGACAAAACTGTACAAATCATTAGCTTTTTCTGTACAATGGAAGCTCTCATCTAGCATTCCGCCCTCTATGCCCTCTTTTATATGCTTCTCCTTTATGGCATAGGTTATCACGCTGTACTCATTCATAATGTATGCTACAAGTATGTAACCGCCTGGTTTTGTCACTCTTTTTGCCTCATTCAATGCGGCAAGCTTTTCCTCTGCCGACTTCAAATGATACATCGGTCCGAATACGAGTGTGAGGTCAAATTCATCATTTCCAAACTTTTTAAGCTTTGTGGCATTGCCCTGGTATGCCTTTACTTTATCGCTCTTTTGCTTCAGTCTGCCGAGGTTATGCTTAACTAACTCGAGTGCTGTCACATCATAGCCCTCCTCGGCAAGAGGCACTGAGTATCTGCCTGTCCCCGCACCGACATCCAGGATTTTAATCTGTGAGCGAAGATCAAGCTGCTTCTCATTCATCAAGCTGCCAAGACAATCGTGTATATACTTCATGGAGGTGATAAACTCTACCCTGCCGTGACGGCTGTTCAGGCGCTTTTCCTCGTTGAATTTGTTATAGTATTCTTCTAATTCTGTCACGTATATTCCTCCCTGTATTATTCCTCGATATGCTCACGTCCCTGCGCAATGATTGTGCGCACATGTCCGTCGGCAAGTGAATAAAACACTGATTTGCCCTCACGTCTGCTGTTTACGAGCTTGTTTGCCTTTAATATCCTAAGCTGGTGTGATATGGCGGACTGTGTCATGTTGAGCACCTTTGCAAGGTCGCAGACGCATACCTCCGCTTCAAACAACACAAAGAGGATTCTGATCCGGGTGGAGTCGCCAAACACCTTAAAAAGCTCTGCAAGGTCGTAGAGCTCGGTTTCCTCAGGCATTGTATCATTTACTATTTTCAGAAGGTCTTCGTGGATTTCGTTGCAGTCGCAGCATTCTATCTGTTCATTTATGTTTTCGCTCATGGTGGTGTCCTTTCTGCGTTATTTTTACTTTATTGGCTATGGGGCGGGTGCTCCGCATAAATTGCATGTGCCTTCGCAGTTACACAATAACTTTTTTATACGCGAAAGACAGAGTGCACCTCTTGGATGCATTCTGTCTGGTATTTTTTATATAGTAGTTTTATGGCATTTTGATATCTGCTCTTTGAGCTCTACCTTTTTAGAGCTTGTGTACGAATAATGCGCGGATTGCATTTAGCACTGCTATCACCATTACTCCTACGTCTGCAAATATTGCGAGCCACATATTGGCTATTCCGACTGCTCCGAGCACGAGGCAGATCAGCTTGATGCCTATTGCGAAGTATGTGTTTTCATATACTATTCGCAGGCATTTGCGCGATATTTTTATTGCTTTTGCTATCTTTAGCGGGTCATCATCCATGAGGACGATATCTGCGGCTTCGATTGCTGCATCTGAGCCCATGGCGCCCATTGCAATTCCGATATCTGCTCTTGAGAGCACCGGTGCATCGTTGATTCCGTCTCCAACGAAGGCAAGCTTTTCTTTACTGCCCTTTCTTGCGAGCAGTTCTTCTACCTTTGCTACTTTATCACCCGGTAAAAGCTCACTGTAGACTTCATCGATTCCCAGCTCTGCCGCTACTGAGTCGGCTACTGTCCTTGAATCACCTGTAAGCATTATTGTACCTTTTATTCCGGCTTTTTTCAATGCCTTTATTGCTGCCGCTGAGGTTGGTTTTATCTTATCTGAAATAAGGATATAGCCCTCATAGCTGCCGTCTATTGCGATATGGACTATGGTGCCGACCTTGTCAGTTTCACTGTAGCTTAAGCCCAGCTTTTTCATAAGCTTGTAGTTTCCTGCCGCTACAGATACGCCATCTACCTTTGCGGTGATTCCGTGGCCGCTGATTTCCTCAACGTCTGTCACGCGGGTTCTGTCGATTTCCTTTCCATATGCCTTCTGTAAGCTCCTGCTGATTGGATGCGATGAGCTGCTCTCTGCAAGTGCTGCGTACTCGAGCACCTTTTCTCTATCGAGCGTATTGTCGTAGACTCCTGCCACCTCGAAAACGCCCTCTGTCATGGTGCCGGTCTTGTCAAATACAACGTATCTGGTCTGTGATAAGGTCTCAAGATAGTTTGAACCCTTTACAAGAACACCCTCGCGGCTGGCGCCTCCGATTCCTGCAAAAAAGCTGAGCGGAATACTGATGACCAGCGCGCACGGACAGCTTATTACAAGGAAGGTAAGTGCCCTGTATATCCATATGCCCCACTGTGGTGCGGCTGACATTAAAAGTATTCTGACAATCGGTGGCAGTATCGCAAGTGCAAGTGCACTGTAGCAGACTGCCGGAGTGTAATACTTGGCAAATTTTGATATGAAGTTTTCTGATTTTGATTTCTTTGAGCTTGAATTTTCAACGAGGTCAAGTATCTTTGAAACCGTTGATTCGCCAAACTCTTTGGTCGTTTTAATCTTTAATACACCGGACATATTGATGCATCCGCTAATTATCTCATCACCGCATTTTGCATCCCTCGGCACGCTCTCACCTGTAAGCGCACTGGTGTTTAATGTAGATGAGCCCTCAACTATCACACCGTCGATAGGAACCTTTTCTCCGGGCTGTACCACGATTACTGAGCCGATAGCAACCTCATCAGGATCAACCTGAGTGAGCTTTCCGTCCACCTCAATATTGGCATAGTCGGGTCTGATGTCCATGAGCTCGCTGATATTCTTACGGCTCTTTCCGACTGCATAGCTCTGAAACAGCTCTCCTATCTGGTAGAAGAGCATAACTGCTATAGCCTCTGTATAGTCACCATTCTCATAAAGTGCAACCGCTATCGCACCTACAGTGGCAACCGCCATCAGGAAGTTTTCATCAAATACCTGCTTGTTTTTGATTCCCTTAAATGCTTTTTTCAGGATATCGTATCCTATAACCAGATAAGGCACCATGTAAAGCAGGAACCTGATAATTCCCTTAACCGGTATGAAATGTAATATAATCATGAGTACCGCTGCGATTATGATACGCGCAAGTACTTTTTTCTGCTTTTTATTCATACGCCATAGCTCCATTCATTATAATCTCTTGATAATCACCCTTACTATAGCGCAGGCATTGAAATAATATCATTTGTCATTCCTGCGCCCGGCAATTTATAAGAAAATCTCGCAGTCATCCTCTACCTTTTTACAGTTCTTAAGAACCTCCTGCATAACCGCCTTTGCATCCTGTCCCTCTTCAAACTCAACGCTCATCTTGAGTGTCATGAAATTGACTGTAGCATCCTTTACACCTGCTGTATTCTTTGCGGCATCCTCCATCTTGTTGGCGCAGTTAGCGCAGTCTACATCGATTTTGTAAGTCTTCTTCATAGTGGTGTTCTCCTTATTTTCATGAATTATTTGTTTTACTGTACGTTTTTCATTGAACATATGAATGATTGTTCATATGTTAATTTTATTATAGCACCTTTTGCACTGTTGTCAATACACAATGAGCATCTAAAAACAAAATTTATTCACATACTCTAATCACATAATTAATCTCATAGTTTATGATTCAGGCTTCATCTGTGATATTTTCTTTCCAGCTGCTTCCCTCTTCTATCCCATTTGCCGTAAGCCATTCATCCTCAACCTCTACATGACGCTGTCTGCCGTTTTCGTCCTCGAGATAAACCACGCATTTTGCTTTTGCGCCGTCTGCTCTTTCCTCACAGCCAAAATCAGCCTCATATATGTGTGTTACCGTATACATCTGCACTCTACCTTCTTTCATATGATTTTGCATGACATAAATATATAGAAACTTCCCACATGTACAGGTGGATGTATCCACTCCAAAATATCATGTGGGAAGCTATTTATCGACTATATTTATTACTTGCCGAATAAATAATTATCCGGTTAATTATAATGCTGCTTTAATCGCTGCAAGCAGCTCATCATATGTCTCATATGCAGGAAGCTCAGGGTAGTCCTTCTTGATGGCATCTGTGCTTCTGAAAAGGAAACCTGCCTTGCTGGCCTGTATCATGCCTAAATCGTTGTGGCTGTCACCGCTTGCGATGGTATCATATCCGATAGACTGCAGTGCCTTTACAGTTGTAAGCTTTGACTGCTCACATCTCATTCTAAAGCCTGTAATCTCGCCATCTTCAGCAACCTCAAGCTCGTTACAAAAGATTGTCGGCCAGCCGAGCTTCTTCATGAGCGGGCCTGCAAACTGTGAAAATGTATCACTGATGATGATTACCTGTGTGATTGAACGAAGCTCATCCAAAAACTCCTTTGCGCCAGGCATTGGATCTATCTTTGCGATTGTCTCCTGGATTTCTTTTAATCCGAGTCCGTGCTCCTTTAAAATATTTATTCTATAGTTCATAAGCTTATCATAATCAGGCTCATCTCTTGTTGTCTTCTCAAGCTCAGGAATGCCTGTCTCCTTTGCAAATGCGATCCAGATTTCAGGTACCAATACTCCCTCAAGGTCTAAGCATACAATATTCATTTTGATTCCTCCGTGTGTTTTATTCTGTGGATTTCGATGAAACTCAATATACTTGTCAGGTAACTATTTAAGCAGCCTTGAATAATTACATTTCATTTATAGTTCACCGATTTAATCCAGTAAAGTATATCATACAAGACGACGGTCTACAATAGCATTATACGTGATTTTTCAAAGGATTTTCAGTAAATCATTATTACCGTCCATTACGCTCGCTGGCTTTTGCACACGCGCCGGCTTCCGCAGAGAAGACGCCCTCATCATCTATGATATTTCCGCTCTCAACATGCTTTTTCAGTATATTGTTAAACGCATAATCCCAGATTTTCTCTGAGCCAAGTGCTGTGCGCTTATTTCTGCCGAGTATCTGCGATAGCTTTACACTGTGCTCACGCCATGAAAGCCCGTCCGATGCATCGTTTAGGAGCATTGGCTGGATATTGTCCATGGTGCGGGCAAATCTGGCTTCCGGTGTCTGCTGCGCCTCAAATTCCTCCCACAACTCTAAAAGCGGCTCGCCCTGTTCCTTTGGCAAGAGTCCGTATATACGCTCCGCCGCCTTCTGCTCACGCTCATGCTGTGTGGCCTTGCCTGCCTCATCATAGGCATATGTGTCTCCTGCGTCAATCTCTACTATGTCGTGTATCAAAAGCATTCCTACTGTCTTTAGCACGTCTATCTTCTCATTGGCATACTCGCTCAAGAGCATGGTCATGATAGCCATATGCCAGGCATGCTCCGCATCATTTTCCTTGCGGCTTGCATCAGCTAAATAAGTCTGGCGGAATATCTCCTTTTCCTTGTCGATTTCTCTGATGAAATCAAGCTGTTTTTCTAATCTTTTGTCTTTCTCATTTTCCTGCATTATTGTATCTCCACGTTAATTCTCATCATATTTGCAAATCTGCATCTTTTTATTATTATGAATTAACCAATAATTTTGTCAAGCGGTCAATACAAATTACAGCGCATCCTTCATTGCTTTAACATACTCACCGACATACTTTGGTGAAGCCTCACCATACTCATCGATTATCTTGATGATGGCAGAGCCCACAATGGCACCATCCGAGATATCTGCCATCTTCTTTGCCTGCTTGGGTGTTGAAATGCCAAAACCGATAGCACATGGCACATCTGTGTTTTCTCTGATTACCTTGACTATTGAAGCCAGATCTGTCTTAATCTCGCTTCTTGTACCGGTGACTCCGAGGCTTGAAATCACATAGATGAAGCCGGTTGCCTCCTTTGCTATCATCGCAATGCGATCCTTTGATGTAGGCGCGATAAATGAAATAAGATCCACATCATATTTCTCGCAGAGTGGTAAAAACTCTTCCTTTTCCTCATATGGGATATCCGGCAGAATGAGTCCGTCAATGCCTATTTCCTTACATGTACTGATAAACTTTTCTGCGCCGTATGAGTAAACCACGTTTGCATATGTCATGAAAACCATAGGGATTGTGACATCTTTTCTCAAATCTTTCACAAGGTCAAAAACCTTGTCTGTTGTAACTCCGGCTGCAAGTGCCTTTATGTTGGCGCCCTGGATTACAGGTCCCTCTGCTGTAGGATCAGAGAATGGAATTCCAAGCTCTATAAGGTCTGCTCCGTTTGCAACAGCTTCTCTTACAATTTTTGCGGTTGTCTCTAAATTTGGATCACCACAGGTGATAAATGGTATAAACGCCTTGCCATTTTCAAACGCACTTCTTATCTTACTCATAAATATTCTCCCCTCTGTATCTTGCTATTGCCGCGCAGTCCTTGTCGCCTCTGCCTGAAACAGTAACAACGATTATCTTGTCCTTGTCCATTGTAGGCGCCAGCTTCATGGCATATGCCACTGCATGTGAGGACTCGATTGCAGGGATAATTCCCTCTGTCTTTGCGAGGTATTCAAAAGCATTTACCGCTTCATCATCTGTTACCGGTACATATTTTGCTCTTCCGATATCGTGCAGATATGCATGCTCCGGTCCGACTCCTGGATAGTCAAGTCCTGCAGAAATTGAATAAACCGGAGCAATCTGTCCGTATTTGTCCTGACAGAAATATGACTTCATGCCATGAAAAATACCAAGACGGCCTGTATTTACTGTGGCTGCAGTCTCAAATGTATCTATTCCTCTTCCTGCTGCCTCGCAGCCGATGAGCTCAACTCCCTCATCCTCTATGAAGTTGTAAAAGCTTCCGATGGCATTTGAGCCGCCGCCCACACATGCGATAACCGCATCAGGCAGTCTGTGCTCCTTTTCAAGCATCTGCTCCTTGATTTCCTTTGAGATGACAGCCTGGAAATCTCTTACGATGGTAGGGAACGGATGTGGTCCCATAACCGAGCCCAGGCAGTAATGTGTGTCCGAAATTCTCTTGGTCCACTCTCTCATTGCCTCCGATACGGCATCCTTTAATGTGGCTGTACCTGATGTAACCGGGATAACCTCTGCTCCGAGCAGACGCATGCGGTATACATTGAGCGCCTGACGCTTTGTGTCCTCCTCGCCCATGAATACAACACATTCCATACCCATAAGGGCTGCGGCCGTTGCTGTTGCCACGCCGTGCTGACCGGCTCCGGTCTCAGCTATCAGTCGGGTTTTGCCCATTTTCTTTGCAAGAAGTGCCTGACCTAATACGTTGTTGATCTTGTGCGCTCCTGTATGGTTTAAATCCTCTCTCTTAAGGTATATTTTTGCTCCTCCGAGATCCTTTGTCATCTTTTCTGCGTAGTACAGTCTCGATGGTCTTCCTGCATAATCGTTGAGAAGCTCTGTGAGCTCTCTGTTAAATTCAGGATCGTTTTTGTAATAATTGTATGCTTCTTCTAATTCTTTAACGGCATTCATGAGGGTTTCAGGAATGTACTGTCCTCCGTGAATACCAAATCTTCCGTTTGGATTTGTCATGATGTTTTCCCTTCTGATGTATATTTGTAAATATTTTGTTTTCTGTACTGAATAGTTACAGATATTCTTAAAACCATGAAGATACTTATATATCTCTATTAGCTTAATCGCAATTCATCAAGCTTAGCCTTTTTGTCATCCGCTCTCATCAGCGTCTCTCCGATAAGCACTGCGTCAGCTCCGATTTCACGTATTGCCCTTATATCATCAGTGCTCTTTACACCGCTTTCCGATACAAATATGATGTCATCGGGAATCAGGTCGCGCAGCTTTTTGCTGTTAGCTGTATCAACTGTAAAATCCTTCAGATTGCGGTTGTTGACACCTATTATTCTGGCACCGGCTCTTACCGCCATCCCTGCCTCTTTTTCATTGTGTATCTCCACAAGGGCGCTTATGCCAAGGCTGTCGCAGATTTTTATATATTCACCAAGCTGTTCCTCTGACAGTATAGAGCAGATTAAAAGCACCGCAGCGGCACCGAGTGTCCTTGCCTGATATATCTGATATTCATCGACCGTAAAATCTTTTCGGATGCACGGAATCGAAACCGTTTTTGCAATCTCCTTAAGATACTCATCCGAGCCTAAAAACCACTTCGGCTCTGTCAGTACCGAGATGCAATCCGCACCTGCCGCCTCGTATTCCCTTGCGATTTCAAGATATCTGAAATCCGGCTCTATAAGCCCCTTTGACGGCGAAGCCTTCTTGCACTCGCATATGAAGCTCAAGCCATCCTTTTTGAGTGCTTTTTCAAATGCAAAATCACAAAGCTTTTCGTTTTTCGTCTGAATCGCGATATTTTTCATTTCCTCAAAGCTTATTTTTTTCTTGTCCTCTGCCACGCGGAGCCTTGAATATTCTGCAAGCTGGTCTAAAATATTCATCGCTTTTCCTTTCCTGTTTTGTGTGCCTAGCTGTTGCTTACCTCGATGAGCTTATCGAGTGTTTCAAGTACTTTTCCTGAATCAATGATTTCTGCTGCAAGCTCGATACCCTCTTTCATGCTGTCGGCCTTTCCTCCTATATAAAGTGATGCGCCTGCGTTCATGAGTACCGCATTTCTCTTGTGCCCCTTCTGTCCGCCTAAGATATCACGTACGATTTTTGCATTTTCCTCAGGTGTACCGCCTTTTAAGTCCTCCTTTGTACAGCGCTCAAAGCCGAAATCCTCCGGTGAGATTACTGTGGTTCTGAACCATCCGTCCTTTATCTCGCATATCTTGGTCGGTGCGCTCATGGAAATCTCATCGAGCTTATCCATGCCATATACTACCATTCCACGCTTTACTCCGAGGCTTACAAGCACCTGTGCAAGCGGCTCTACAAGGTACTCATCATACACTCCGAGAAGCTGCATGGCCGGTGAACCCGGATTTGTGAGCGGTCCTAAAATATTGAATACGGTTCTAAAACCAAGCTCTTTTCTGATAGGTCCGACATATTTCATTGATGTGTGATATTTCTGTGCAAAGAAGAAGCACATGCCGACTTTATTTAAAAGCTCCACACATTTCTCAGGGCTCTGGTCTATGTTGACACCGAGTGCCTCAAGACAGTCTGCTGTGCCGCATAATGAAGAGGCTGCCCTGTTTCCGTGCTTTGCCACCTTCATGCCGCCTGCTGCCGCAACAAGTGCAGAGGTTGTTGAAATGTTGAAGCTCTGTGCATTGTCTCCGCCTGTTCCTACGATTTCAAACACATCCATACCTGTTTTCACCTGTATGGCATGCTCTCTCATGGCTGCTGCACAGCCTGCGATTTCGTCTGTTGTCTCAGCCTTTGCGCTCTTTGTGGAAAGAGCTGCAAGAAAAGCTGCATTCTGGGTTGGTGTTGTCTCACCGCCCATGATCTCATTCATCACTGTATATGCCTCATCATATGTGAGGTCTTCTTTGTTTACGATTTTTACTATGGCTTCTTTGATCATGATTATGTCCTCCTGTATTCCGATGATATTTCGTTTATAATTTTGTTTATGATTTTGTTCTGCTATTTGTTTTCAATTCAACAACTAATATATAAATTCATTAAACGCTGCAATTTTCAATTAAGCTTTGATAAAATTACTCAGCATCTGCTTTCCGTCCGGTGTCATGATTGACTCCGGGTGAAACTGCACACCGTATATCGGATATTCCTTGTGCTCAACAGCCATGATCTCACCATCATCTGTAGTGGCTGTAATCTTTATGCAATCAGGCATTGTGTCCGCATCTGCAGCAAGTGAATGGTAACGTGCTACCTTTGCTTTTTTCGGGCAACCCTTGAATAAAAGGCTTTCTGTGTCAAACGATGCATCCGATTGCTTTCCGTGCATGAGCTCCTTTGCATATGTAACTGTCGCACCGTATGCTGCACATATCGCCTGATGGCCGAGGCACACGCCAAGGATTGGGATTTCCTTTCCAAGCTCCTTTGCCACAGCTATTATCACGCCCGCATCCTCAGGCCTTCCCGGTCCCGGTGATAATATGATTCGGTCAGGCTTTAAAGCCCTAATCTCTTCAACTGTCATCTCATCATTTCTGATTACTCTGATATCAGGCTCTATCTCGCCGATCAGCTGATACAGATTGTAAGAAAAGCTGTCGTAGTTATCAATCAGTAAAATCATTCTTCCACCTCCTGTGAGACTTCCAGTGCCTTAAGAGAAGCCTTTGCCTTGTTTATGCACTCCTGAAATTCCTTCTCAGGATCTGAATCCGCAACAATTCCCGCTCCGCTTCTCACGAAAACCTTGCCGTTTTTCTTGTAGGCAATACGGATTGCAATACATGTGTCCATATTTCCTGTAAAATCTATATATCCAATCGCGCCACCGTAAATGCCTCGCTTGTTGTCCTCAAGCTCTCCGATAAGCTGGCACGCTCTGATTTTTGGCGCTCCTGAAAGTGTTCCTGCCGGGAGCACGGCCTCAATTGCATCGAGTGCGTCGTATTCTTCTCTTATCTCTCCACGCACTGTCGAGCCTATATGCATCACATGTGAATATCTCTCTATGGAATGAAGCTTTTCTACCTGTACACTTCCGAATTTACTTACCTTTCCGAGGTCATTTCTTCCAAGGTCCACCAGCATATTGTGCTCTGCGAGCTCTTTTTCGTCCTTAAGCAGCCCTTCCTCAAGCTTTTTGTCCTCCTCTGCTGTGGCACCTCTCGGCCTCGTGCCTGCCAGCGGGAATGTGTGAAGCACTCCATTTTCAAGCTTCACAAGTGTCTCGGGAGATGCTCCCGCAACCTCCACATCGGTTCCCGAAAAATAAAACATGTACGGCGAAGGATTTATCGTTCGAAGCACTCGGTAGGTATCAAAAAGGCTTCCCTCAAACGGCGCGCTCAATCTGTTTGATAAAACTATCTGGAAAATATCCCCCTCTTTGATATGGTGCTTTGCCTTCTCGACCATCTCACAATACTGCTCCTTTTCAAAAAGCGGTGTGACCTCACCCAGCAGCTTGCCACCCATATTCTGTTTTTTCTCTCCGTGCATCAGAAGCTCCCTAAGCTGCTTTAGCTCAACAATCGCTTTGTTGTAGCCTGTTTCCGGAGCATCAAGTGACATATTTGCGATTAGTATTATCTTTTGGCACAGATTGTCAAATGCTATTACCTTATCAAAAAGCATCAGATCAACATCCTTGAAATCCTCTGTATCCTTTGCTTTTCCTCTGATGCTTTTCTCCTTGTAGCCCAGATAATCATACGAAAAATAACCTACAAGGCCACCTGTAAACGAAGGCAGATAATCAAATTTCGGACTCTTGTACTCTGAAAGAATCTGTCTGATGTACTCTGAAGGATTTTCCGTCTCCACCGAAAGCTTTCCAAGCTTCATGTGACCATCTATGCAGTTAATCTCAAGCTTTGGATCATATCCCAAAAATGTATATCTTCCCCAGGCTTCATTGGCTTGTGCTGATTCAAGCAGATAACAATGTGTTGAAACATTCTGCAGAATCCTCATAGCCTCTATAGGTGTTATAAAATCTGATAATATCTCACAGCTTACAGGGAGAATGTCATACTTCCCGGTTTTTGCTATTTCTTTAACTTCGGTCAGTGTAGGTGAAATTTTCATATGCTTGCCTCCAAATTTTGTGTTTGTGTGAACAAAACGTACAACATACAGCTTTGATTTTCTGCCGTGAACAAACGTCCAACATACAGCTCGAATTCGCCTCTTCGAGGCTTCTCCGCAGCTTACGCTGCTACAATTCTCGCTTTATGTTGTGCAGTCCAATGTTCGTTCGCAAGCTTGCATGCGAGCATGCAGACTTGCAAACTCCATTGTACCTCTTTGTTCACTAAAAAAACGCCCTTGACAGAATTTTAGTTCTGTCAAGGACGAATAATTTTAACTATCCGCGGTGCCACCTTGAATTCACGATAAAGCTCGTGCGCTTGGCAGGATACCAACATATCCCGGGCAAATGACGTATGCCCACACGTCGCAGAATACTCTGGATGAATGATAAATCCATTTGACTGCGCCCTCAGCGGTCCATTTGACAACTTGTTTCACACCTGATTCTCAGCACCACAGGCTCTCTGTAAAGGCATAATTGCCGTTATCTCCGCTTCAACGGTTTACAATTTATTTAATTGTCGAAACAGTTTAAACTGTTTAAACTGTTTTCACTTCTTTAACGATTTAATACTTTATCTTGCTAAATTTGTTTAGAGTTTATCACTCCTTTTTGTGTTTGTCAACATACATTTTAAAATAAATTGTATGTTTAAAGGGCCAACAACTACATAACAGCAAAGCTTAATATGATAAAAAAGCATGTAATATTCTGCTCTAATGCATCTTCCAACTCTTCCTCATCATATCCTACAGAAAGTGATACAAAACCGAAATAATAAGCATCTTTTACTGTTTCCACATGATGTCTCCATAGTACAAATCCGAAGATTGCAGGAAATTCATTTTGTAAATAGAGACTTAACTGCTCTACATTTCCTTTTCCCATTTTTCTTCAAAAGCAGATATTATGGTCTCCATTTGTTTGAAAGCACGATATAAATATAAAAAACAGGCTTTATTTTTGAGCTGTTTTGGGGCTGTTTTGGGGTTTATACTGATTTCAGCTACTTTTTGCCTGGTCTTTTCCAGACATTTTGCTGTGTTTTGGGTGCTGTTTTTGAGATTTCTGCAGTTTCAGCTACTTTTTGCCTGGTCTTTCCGGACATTTTGCTGTGTTTTGGGTGCTGTTTTGGGGATTTCTGCAGTTTCAGCTACTTTTTCTCGGGTTTTTTTCCCTGGCTTTTGGGCTGGGTTTTGGGTGCTGTTTTTAGGATTTCTGCAGTTTCAGCTACTTTTTCTCGGATTTTCGCAGGCTTTTGGGCTAGGTTTGGGTGCTGTTTTAGAAGTTTTAGAGATTACAGCTCCCCAAGTCCTTCCTACTGTCTGTGCTATCAACCTATGGCTATTGAACATTATGCTAATTTAGTCCTACTTTCTTAATAAAATCTATTAAATTCGCCTGACCTCATCCTTATACGGCAGGCAAAACTTAACCGCATCCGTCAAAAGTCGGTCTGACTCCAATGTGCTGTCCAGTGCATGGTCGAAATCATATAACGGAGCCATACTCACATACTCTCCTGTATCCGTATTTCTAAGCCATCCGAAATTACCGGCATGCCTGTCGCCATTTCCAATTACCGCATCTATAATAATCATCTGTGCTCCGGCTTTTCAAAACAGCTCAATTATCGTCTGCTCATCAAAATCGTCTGGATCAAGTTCGTAAACCAGTGTGTTTTTGCACATTAATAACATAAAATCACCTTGCATTATATAAATTCGATTGATAACCATATTATAGTTGTTATTAGATGTGTAATCAATCAAAAACACCGACTAATCTAAAGTCTGATTTTAGATTAGTCGGCATTCTGGTTTTCTATAAAATATACTCCATCTGGCGTTCCTTTGTCTTAAGCCCCATCTTCTCATAAAATTTCTCAGCAGATGTGTTTCCGCTCCATACATTGAGAGTGACCTCGTAGCAGCCGAGATGCTTTGCCTCATTCTTGACATATTCAAAAAGCAGCTCTCCGATATGCTGTCCTCTGGTCTTTGCATCTACACACAGATCATCTATGAAAAGTGATGTAAACGGCACCATATTGTTGGAAAACGGCTGCTGTCTTATCTGACAGAATGCATATCCCATGCAGATATCGTCATCATCTGCCGCAACATATATCGGCTTTATATCATCCTTTATCATTTCTGCAAGCTCTTCATTTGTATATTTTGTCGTTCCCGGGATAAAAATATCCGGTCTGATATCGGCATGGATCTGAAGCACCTGCTCTAACAAT
>UMCY01042812.1_pt1 | contig 42466 bp, 46 predicted proteins | sample 1964351 | NCBI WGS metagenome assembly UMCY01 (sample SAMEA4835980, study PRJEB28245) | human gut metagenome | biome: gut microbiome; material: fecal sample | place: Denmark | collected 2008 | reverse complement strand
AAGAAAAAATTGAAGAATGATATAAAAAAAATATATAAAGAACCAATAAAAGAAGAGATGGAAACAACAATAAATGTTTTATATAAAGAAAATAAATTATCTATTTATACAAATAAAGTAGATTTACAAAAACAATTAAATAAGTTAATAGGTAAACCTGTTAAAGAATATAAAATTAAACGAAGTATAGTAGGTAGTTTGTGGGAAATATCTTTGAATGATAAAATAAAAATTCAAAAGATTATTGTGAAAGCAAATGTGTATGAGCTGTAATAAAATCATTGACATCGATAAATAAGAATGTTATAAAGTGGATATAATGATAAGGGAGGAAAGAAATATGTATAAAAATATAGAAAAAAAGAAAATTTTAGAATTAAGGGAACAAGTACAATATCAGGAAGGACAAGTAGTAAGTAAAACTTTAGTACAAAATGAATTGGTAAGTGTTACAATATTTTCATTTGACAAGAATGAAGAAATATCAACACATGCATCAGGAGGAGATGCAATGGTTACAGTATTAGAGGGAAAAGGAAAATTTACAATAAATGGAGAAGAATATATATTAGAAGAAGGTCAAACTATAATTATGCCAAAAGATGAGCCACATAGTGTATATGGAGAAGAAAAATTTAAAATGTTACTTATAGTATCTTTCTAGAAGATAGGTACTAAAAGGAGTAGACAATGCTAGAAAAAGTTAGATGTAAATGGTGTAACCTAAAAAATCCATTATATGTAAAATATCATGATGAAGAATGGTGTAGAACAAATTTTGATGAAAAATATTTATATGAAATGCTTATACTAGAATCTTTTCAGGCAGGACTTTCATGGGAGTGTGTATTAAACAAAAGAGAAGATTTTAGGAAAGCATATGATAATTTTGATATTGATAAAATATGTAAATATAGCGATAAAAAAATTGAACGATTATTATCAGATGAGAAAATAATAAGAAATAAATTAAAGATAAAAGCAAGCGTAAACAATTCTAAAATTTTTAAAAATATACAAGAAGAATATAGGACGTTTTATAATTATCTAAAAACATTTACAAAAGACAAAACTTTTTATGAAATTGATAAAACGACATCTGAGTTATCAGATTTAATTTCAAAGGATTTGCAAAAAAGAGGAATGAAGTTTGTTGGAAGTACGATAATATATTCATATTTGCAGGCAATAGGTGTTATTTATTCACATGATAAGCAATGTTTTTTATATAAAATGTAGGAGTTTAAAAAGAAAAAATGAGTTCAAATAAGAGAAAATTTAAAGTGAAATCAAAGAAAACAATTAATAGTTTTAAATATGCAATACAAGGGATATTGTCATCATTTAAGACCGAAAGAAATATGAAAATACATATTTTTATAATGATTTTAGTTATTTGTGCAGGAATTATACTAAAAATAAATAAATATGAATGGATTGTTTGCATATTATGTTTTGCAATAGTAATTGGTGGAGAATTATTAAATACAGCGATTGAAACAGTAGTAGATATTGCAATGCCATATAAAAATGAAAAAGCGAAAATTGCAAAAGATGTCTCTGCAGGAGCGGTTTTAGTATTAGCAATAGGTGCAGCAATATGTGGATTGATAATTTTTGTGCCAAAAATATTTTAATAAATGTAAAAAGGAGAATTTTTAAGATGAAAAAAAGATTATATAAAATAGAACAAGGAAAAAAGATAGATGGAGTATGTGGAGGAATAGCAGAATATTTTGATATAGACCCAACAATTGTAAGGCTAGCATGGGTTTTATTTACAGCTTGTGCAGGAAGCGGAATAATTGCATATATAATAGCAGCACTTGTTATGCCTAAAAAGTCAGATTTAGATATTGACTAATAACCCCAAAATAGGAGGAAAAATATAATGAATGCTAAGAAAATGATAGTAATGGACTTAGATGGAACATTATTAAATGAAAAGAGTGAAGTAAGTGAAAAGACTAAAAATTATTTAAATATATTAAAACAAGAAGGATATATAATAGTAATAGCGACTGGAAGAATATTAAAAACAACACTTTTAGGTACCGATGAAGCTGAATTTGCAAGCTATATAGTAGCAGATGCAGGAGCAGCTGTATATAAAATGAAAAATAAAAAATGGGAAGAAGTATATGCAAGTTTAATTTCAAAAAATATTGCAGAAGAGATTATTTCAGAATTTGATGAAGAAAAGTTTAAATATATTAATATATGTTCAAAAGATTATATTGATATGTATGCTAAAAAATATTTTTCTTCCAAAAAAATTATAAGAAAATATACTGATAAAAATAAGATTATTGAAAATATTGACAAAATAATTCATATAGAAGTTGCTTTTTGGAAAAATGACTTTATAGAAGAGTACCGAAAAAAATTTATAAAAAAATATCCAGAACTAGACATAAAAATAATGCAAGATTCTTTTAATGATGTACAATGGATAGAACTATTTAATAAAGGCACAGGAAAATATAATGGAATAAATAGAGTGGCTCAAATAGAAAATATAAAAAATGAAAATATTATTGCATTTGGTGATGGTTTAAATGACATTGATATGATTGAAAAATGTGGAGTAGGAGTTGCCATGAAAAATGCTTTAATAGATGTAAAACAAAAGGCAAATTTTATTACTGATAAAAGTAATTCGGAGGATGGAATAATAGATTTTTTAGAAAAATATTTATAAAGTAGTTGGCAAATAAAGATGGTAAAAATAATGGGTATAAAAGCTTATTATTTTTACCAAATTTTAATCGTTTCTTAATAAAAAATTAATAATATATGGTGGAAAAAATAAAAAAATTAAAGTATAATTATTAAAGTTTAAAAATTAATATTAAAAGAGGTAAAATATGAAGGAAAAAATAAGAGGATTTATTATTAAGAATTTAAAATGGATTATATTATTTATTTGTTTGATTGGCTTTTTAGCATTAGCAGAAGATGTATTTAATAAAGAAATAATGAATGGAGATATAATAGGATATAAAATGGTATCAAAATTTTTAATATCCGATTTTGCAACTCCAATAGCAAAATTTATCACGAATTTTGGAGGAGCAATTTTTTTAGTTGTATTAACGGTTACACTAGTTGTATTAGTAAAAAATAAGAAAATTAGTTTATCGATTTTTTCTAATTTAGTGATTATAACAGGATTAAATCAATTGTTAAAAAGAATTTTACAAAGACCACGTCCAACTGAATTCAGAATAGTAGAAGAAACAGGATATAGTTTTCCATCAGGACATTCTATGGTAAGTATGGCTTTTTATGGATATTTAATATATTTGATTTATAAATATGTAGAAAACAAATATATTAAATGGATTTTAATTGTACTTTTAAGTTGCTTGATAGTAGGAATAGGAACAAGCCGAATTTATCTTGGAGTACATTATACAAGTGATGTTTTAGGTGGATTTTTGATTTCTATTTCATATTTAGTAATTTACATAAGTGCGGTAAATAAGTTTTTGATAGGAAAAGATAATGGAAATGAGGAAGAATAATTTAATAGGCAAAAAATATAATAAGTGACAATTTAACAAAAATAATACAGTCACAAAATTTAGAAAAACAGATTTCTAGTATTATGAATGATTATATGAAAAATGCGATGGGTAGTATAAGTAAAAGTCTATGCCATAGTAAAGTAAACATTAAAAACAGGAGATTAAGTTTGAAAAATAATTGTAAAATACAATAGTTTTAATCAAATTTTGTGCCTTACAAGAAAGGAATGTCGGTAAAAATGAACAAAAAAGAATTAAAAGAAAAAATAAAAAGTTATAAGCAGGAATATAAGAGATTACCTTTTTTTAGAAGATGTATTAATGTAATAATAAAACACATGGATTATTGTTTTTATAAACTTTTAATATATTCACAAAAATATAGATATTATAAAACAGAATACAAAAGCGAAAAAAGAATGAAAAAATTATTATTATCAATTTATTATGGAAGAAAATTTTTCAAATACTGTAAATTAACAGATTGTGAAGTATATAGCGAATTGGGAAAGAATGTAAACATTTTTCATAAAGGTATAATTATTAATCATGATGCAATTATTGGTGATGGGGTTAGATTTCATGGACACAATTGTATTGGGAATAATGGGAAGGATAACAAGGCACCAATAATTGGAAAAAATGTGGATATAGGTGTAGGAAGTGTAATAATTGGAAATGTTGAAATTGCTGATAATATAACAATTGGTGCAAATTCAGTTGTTACTAAGTCATTTTATGAAAGACGGGATAACCATAGTTGGTAATCCTGCACATAAGATTTAAAATGGACAAGTTTGCAGCTTATAACAAGCTTTAGTAACTGTGGACTATAATTATAGATTAGAATAAATTTAATTAAAAACATAAAAATAATAGACATAATTAGCTAAAAATGATATAATTGTAAACGTTATAATAAGTTTGTTTAACGAACTATAAATGGAGGGATTAACATTGAAATATTCAAAAAAGACAGATGCCAAATGGCAAAAACAATGGAAAGAAAAAAAAGTATATAAATATGATATGAACAGCAAAAAAGAAAAATTCTATACACTCGAAATGTTTTCATATCCATCAGGAGCAAAATTACACTTAGGGCACTGGTTCAACTATGCTCCATCAGACTCATTTGCAAGATACAAAAAAATGAATGGATACAATGTATTCCATCCAATGGGATTTGATGCTTTTGGACTTCCAGCAGAAAACTATGCTATCAAAACAGGAATACATCCAGAAGAATCAACATTAAAAAATATAGATACAATGAAAAAACAATTAGAAGAAATGGGTGGAAGTTATGACTGGGATTACTCAGTAGAAACTTGTATGCCAAATTATTACAAATGGACACAATGGCTATTTTTACAATTATATAAAGCAGGACTAGCTTACAAAAAAGAAGCACCTGTTAACTGGTGTGATAGTTGTAAGACAGTTCTAGCAAATGAGCAAGTTATAGGCGGAAAATGCGAAAGATGTGGTTCAGAAGTAAAAAGAAAAAAATTATCACAATGGTTTTTCAAAATTACAAACTATGCAGAAGAATTATTACAAGGATTAGAAACTCTAGATTGGCCTGAATCAACAAAAAAAGTACAAACAAATTGGATAGGAAAATCAGAGGGAAGCGAAATCAAATTTAAATGTGAGAGTAACGAAAAAGAAATAACAGTATTTACAACAAGAACAGATACATTAAATGGAGTTACATATGTAGTTATTGCACCAGAAAGTGATTTAGTACAAGAAATTACAACACCAGAATGTAGAGAAAATGTGGAAAACTACATAAAAGAAACATCAAAATTAAGTGACATTGAAAGACTATCAACAGACAAAGAAAAAACAGGAGTATTTACAGGAGCATATGCAATAAATCCAATAAATGGAGACAAAGTTCCAATTTGGATAGCAGATTATGTGTTAGAAGACTATGGAACAGGAGCAGTAATGGCAGTTCCAGCACATGATACAAGAGACTTTGAATTTGCTAGCAAATATAATTTACCAATAAAACAAGTTGTAAAAAGTAAATCTGATGAAGAAATAACATTACCATATACAGAATATGGAATATTAATAAATAGTGGAAAATATAATGGTTTAGAATCAAGTATTGCTAAAAAGACAATTACAGAAGATTTAAACAAAACAAATCAAGGAAATAAAACTGTAAATTATAGATTAAAAGACTGGTTAATATCAAGACAAAGATATTGGGGAGCACCTATTCCTATTATATATTGTGATAAATGCGGAACTGTGCCAGTACCAGAAAAAGATTTACCAGTATTATTGCCACACAATGTTGAATTCAAACCAGATGGAGAGTCACCATTAAAAAAATCAAGTGAATTTATGAATTGCACTTGTCCAAAATGTGGTGGAAAAGCCAAGAGAGAAGCCGATACTTTAGATACATTTGTATGTTCATCATGGTACTACTTAAGATATCCAGATGCAAAAAATGATAAAGAAGCATTTAGAAAAGAAATAGTAGACAAAATGCTACCAGTTGATGTATATGTAGGTGGAAAAGAACATGCTGCAATGCACCTTATCTATGCAAGATTTATGACAAAAGCATTAAGAGATTTAGGATATTTAGATTTTGACGAACCATTTAAAAAATTAATACATCAAGGTATGATTTTAGGACCAGATGGAAACAAAATGAGCAAAAGTAAAGGGAATACAGTTTCTCCAGAAGAATATATAGAAAAATATGGTTCAGATGTATTTAGAATGTACATAATGTTTGGATTTGAATACAGACAAGGTGGACCTTGGAAAGAAAAAGGTATTGAGTCAATGGTAAAATATTTTTCAAAGATTGAAAGATTAATTGAAAAATATAATGAATTAAAAACAGGTAAAACATCTAATGAAATAGGAGCAAAAGAAAAAGAACTACTTAGATGGAAAAACCAAACAATAAAAACAATGGGAAATGATATTAATGATTACAGATTTAATACAGCTATTGCAAGAAGTATGGAATTATCTAATAAAATTAGTGATTATATTAGAGATGAGAATATAAATATAGAGGTTTTACAAAATGTTATTGAAATCTTTATCACGTTACTTTCTCCACTTGCACCTCATTTTTCTCAAGAATTATGGGAGAAAATTGGAAAAGAAGGTTTTGTTTATAATGAAAAATGGCCTGAAATCATAGAAAGTGAAATGAATGGTGGAACTAAGAAAATTCCTGTTCAGGTTAATGGAAAGTTAAAACTTTGCGTTATTGTTGATGCTGATCTTTCAGCAGAAGACATTCTTGAGAACGTTAAGGATGATGAACAAGTTAAGGAAATCTTAGAGAAGAATGATGTCATAAAAGAGGTTTATGTGCCTGGTAAGATTTTTAATATAGTTGTGAAAAAGAAATAATTTGAAGAGTATCATTAAATGGTACTCTTTTTAACTATTAATTAAACTAACAATTGAATCAACACAAATACTAGTCATTACATTATAATCAAGCCCATCATGCCTATGATAAACAATTTCATGACACAAATTATCAATCAATCCAATACAAATATGAACCCTTTCCATTAAATTTTTACCCTCAAAACCATTATTAACCAAAAGTTCATAAATCTTTTCAGTCATTTCCATTTCTCTTTTATGAAAATAAAAAGCAACATCTTCATCTAAATGAGCCATGGCCATAATTTCCTCATGAGCAGATTTAGAAAGTTTATGATTTTGAACAAAACTATCAATCATTTTTCTTATAATATCATTCAAATTACTTTTATCAAAATTATTTGCAGGAATATTAAGCATAGGATAAAAAATATTATCTGCATATTTTTTCAAAGCTTCAATAAGAATATTATGTTTATCTTTAAAATACTGATAAACTATTCCGGTAGAAACACCAGCATTTTTAGCGATTTCGGCAGTATTTGTATTATAATATCCTTTTTCACAAATTAACTCAAAACCAGACTCAATAATTTTTTCTTTTTTCTCAATTGACCTCTTTTGGACAGGTTCTCTTATTTCATATTCGCTCATAAAATCCTCCTAAAAATTCATTCAATTATACAACCTTAAAAACAAGTTGTCAATAATATGAAAAAAGTTTCATATTATATTGACTTTATAAAAAAATATATATATAATTTAGCAATAATATGAAAAAAGTTTCATATAGAAGGAGGAAATATGAAAACAATAGTAGAATTAAAAAATTTAAGCAAAATTTATAATACTGGAGAAAAGGAATTTAAGGCATTAGACAATATCGATTTATCAATAGGAAAAGGAGAATTTGTAGTAATACTTGGACCATCAGGAGCAGGAAAGTCAACACTATTAAACCTAATAGGTGGAATGGATACACCTACAAATGGAAGTATAAAAATAGATGGAGAAGAGATTTCAAAATACAACGAAAATAAATTAAGTGAATATAGAGCAGAAAATATAGGATTTATTTTCCAATTTTACAATATATTACCAACACTTACAGTATTAGAAAATGTAGAATTAATAAAAGATGTAGTAAAAAATGGAAATGACAGCAAAGAAGCAATAAAAGCAGTTGGATTAGAAGAACATATGAATAAATTTCCAAACCAGCTATCAGGAGGAGAACAACAAAGAGTATCAATTGCAAGAGCAATCGCAAAAAATCCAAAATTATTATTATGTGATGAACCAACAGGAGCATTAGATTCTAAAACAGGTGTTGAGGTTTTGAAATTACTAAAAAAACAATGTAACGGAAATAATGGGGAAAATACAGTAATTATAGTAACACATAATAGCTTATTTGCCGAGATTGCAGATACAGTAGTTAGAGTAAAAAACGGAAAAATTGAAAGTGTAACTAAAAATGAAAATCCTAAAAAGATTGATGAGGTGAACTGGTAATATGCTAAGAAGAAAAATGATTAGAGATATAAAGCAAAACTTATCACAATTTATTACAATATTATTAATGGTTTTCATTGGAATTATGGCTTATAGCGGAATTGAAAGTTACATGGAAGGAATGAAAGAAACTGCAAACAATTTTTATGGTAATTACAATTTACAAGACTTAAATGTGATGGGGGAACTCTCAGAAGAAAATATTAATACAGTAAAAGAAATTAGCAATGTGAAAAATGCAGAAGGAAAATTAAAGGTAAATGGAGTTCTAGAAAATGATGATGATACCACAATTTCTATGAATTTTATAGATGAAAATGAAATATCAAAATTTTATATTGTAGATGGAGAAAATTTTAATAAAGACACAAAAGGAATATGGTTAGACAACTTTTTTGCAGAAGAAAACAATTTAAAAATTGGTGACACATTAAAAGTAAAATATGATGGATATGTTTTCGAGGAGAAAATAGTAGGGCTTATAAATGTACCAGATCACGTTTATGATGTAAAAGATGAATCTCAACTATATCCAGACCATAAAACATTTGGATTTGCATATGCATCTATTAATGAATTAGAAGGATTTATAAAAAATCAAGTAATGAAAGAAGCTAATCTAACAGATGAAAGCATATTTAATCAAGTGTTTAGCGATTTTAATTACAAAGATTATATTAAATATAACTACATAATGGTAGATATAGATAACAAAGAAAAATTTAATGAAGTTAAAAATAGTATAGAAGAAAAAATAGAAAATGTAGCAGTAATTAATATTGAGGACACTACATCTTATGAGCAATACCAAGGAGAAATTGAAGAAGGAGAAACATATATTGGTGTATTTTCAGGACTGTTTTTATTTATAGCTTTACTTTCTGTTGTTACAACTATGAACAGAGTTGTAAAAAAACAAAGATTACAAATAGGAACATTAAAAGCATTAGGATTTAAACAAAGAAAAATTGTATTACATTATATAAGTTATAGTTTCTGGATTTCTATAGTTGCGGCTTTACTAGGATTAGTTGCAGGTAGATATTTTATAGGAAGTTTATTTATAGGGCTAGAAATGAGCTTTTTTGAAATACCAAATGGAATGCCAATAATAAAAAATGACTCATATGTTGTTGCAGCTCTTGTAGTATTATGTGTATCATTTGTTACATATTTATCAACAAGAAAAATTTTAAAAGAAAAAACAGCAGATACTTTAAGAAACGAAATTCCAAGTGTAAAAAGTAAATCTTTAAATATAACGACAACAGGAATATTCAAAAAAATGAGCTTTAATACTAAATGGAACATAAGAGATATGTTCAGAAATAAAGCAAGAACAATTACTGGTATTGTAGGAATTACAGCTTGTGCAATGCTTATTGTATGTAGCTTGGGAATGCTTGATAGTATGAATTATTTTATAGATTTACAGTTTAATAAAATTTTTAATTTTGAATATAAATTAAGCCTAAAATCAGACATTAGTACAGAAAATCTAAAGAAATTAACTGATAAATATGGAGATAATACATCTCAAAGTATATATATTGAAATAAAAGATAATGATGGAAATATCGAAAGTAATAATATTTTTGTAACAGATAGTAAAGACTATGTTAGATTTGTTGACAATAAAGATCGATTTATAAGTGTAGATAATGATGAAGGTGTATATGTTACATATAAATTGGCCAAAACAAAAGGATATAAAATAGGCGATGAAATTTTATGGCATATTTCTGGAAACAATAAATATTATACATCTAAAATAGTTGGATTTAACAAAGACCCACAAAATCAAAATGTTACAATGACAAGAAAATATTTGGAGAGCTTAGATATTGAATATAAGCCTGATTCTTTATATACTAATGTGGATTTAAGTGAAAATAAAGATATTGCAGGTGTTACAGTAATATCAAATATAGATAAATTAAAAGAAGGAATGGATGGAATGCTAGAAACAATGAAAACAATGCTTGTACTTATTATTGTTATAGCAATTATCTTAGGTTCAGTAATTATCTATAATTTAGGAATACTTTCTTATACAGAGAAACAATATCAATTTGCAACATTAAAGGTTTTAGGATTTAAAGATAAACAAATTCAAAAGATATTTATTAGACAAAATAATATTGTATCTGTTATATCTATAATTTTAGGATTACCTGCAGGATTTTATTTAACAGATTGGCTATTTAAAACAGCAATAGAAGAACACTATGATTTTGGAGCACATATAAATTTGGTAAGTTATGTTTTGGCAGCTATTGGAACTTTTGTGATTTCTTATGTTGTTTCTAAGATATTGGCTAAGAAGATTAGAAAAATAGATATGGTAACAAGTTTAAAAGGAAATGAATAGAATTTAATTTTATTGGAGGTAATGATGAATATAGTTGTAGGATTAATGATACCATTTTTAGGAACAACTTTAGGAAGTGCAATGGTATTTTTAATGAAAAATAAATTAAATAAAAAAGTGGAAAAAATATTACTTGGGTTTGCATCAGGTGTTATGATTGCAGCTTCTGTATGGTCATTATTAATACCTTCAATAGATATGGCAATAGAACAAAAAATTACACATTGGGTTCCAGCAGCAGTTGGATTCTTATTAGGTATTGTATTTTTACTAGTTTTAGATAGTGTAATTCCTCATTTACATTTGGAAAGTACTAAGCCAGAAGGAATAAAGACAAAATTAAAGAAAACAACAATGATGGTATTGGCAGTAACACTTCATAATATTCCAGAGGGAATGGCTGTTGGTGTTTCTTTTGCAGGAGCTTTAATTGGAAATACTGGAATAACAATGGCAGGAGCTTTTGCATTAGCAATTGGTATCGCAATTCAAAATTTTCCGGAAGGAGCAATTATTTCAATGCCTTTGAAGGCTGAGGGAATGTCAAAGGGAAAAGCATTTTTATATGGAACCTTATCTGGAATTGTGGAGCCAATAGGAGCAGTAATTACAATATTACTTACAAATTTGGTTGTTCCAATTTTGCCATATTTGTTGGCTTTTGCAGCTGGTGCAATGATTTATGTTGTTGTTGAGGAATTGATTCCTGAGTCACAAAGTGGAGAACATTCTAATATTGGAACAATTGGTGTGGCAATTGGTTTTGTGATTATGATGATATTGGATGTGGCATTAGGTTAGAAAAATATAAAAATAAGAGCAGGTAATTTGTTTATAATTATCTGCTTTTAATATGCAATATGAATAAATAGCTAAATATAAGCAAAAATAACACCATACCCCCTTATTTACAAAATACCATATAGGGTATATAATACCTAAGAAGATAGGAAAAAGGAAATATGGACGTAATAGATGAGTTAGTAAGATTGTTTAAAAAATTTAATAGATAGAAAGGATGATAAAAATGAAAGAAATACAATTAAAAATAAATGGAATGATGTGTGTAGGATGTGAAAACAGAGTAAAATCAGCTGTATCTTTGATAGAAGGAGTAGAAAAAGTAGAGGCAGACCATAATACAGGAATTGTAATAGTAACATCAAAAGAAGATATAGATATTTCTAAAATAAAGGAAAAAATAATAGATATTGGATATGAAATAGAGGAATAAAAATATGAAAAATCTAATTTTATCAATTGATGGAATGACTTGTAGTGCTTGTTCAAACGGTCTAGAAAAATACTTAAACAAACAAAATGGAATATTTAATGCAAGTGTAAACCTAGTTATGGCAAATGCTACAGTAACTTATGACGAGAAAATATTAAACCAAGAAATAATAGAAAAATATGTAAAACAAGCAGGATTTAAAAGTTTAGGAATATTTAAGGAACTTAACTTAGAAAAAAATAATAAAAAAGAAAAAAAGAAATTTATTATTTTTACAATTCTAGCAATTATTTTAATGTATATTGCAATGGGACACATGATAAATTTACCGATTATAAGCTTTTTAGACCAACATCACAATCCTATAAACTACACAGTAAGTCTACTAATATTAACAATTGCATTTTTAATATATGGATTTGATATTTTAAAAAATGGATATAAAAACTTAATTCATAAAATACCTAATATGGACACACTTGTATCAATAGGTGTTATAAGTAGTTTTATATATAGTTTGTATGGAATGTATATGGTACTTAGAGGAAACTCTCATTTTACAATGAACTTATATTTTGAATCTTCTGCAATAATAATTTATTTTGTAAAACTTGGAAGATATATTGATGGAATAAGTAAAGATAAAACAAAAGAAGCAATACAAAAATTAACTCAAATTACACCAAATCAGGCAATTATAGAAGTAGATGGAGTTCAAAAACAAGTAACTCTTGATGAAATAAAAAAAGGTGATATTGTAATTTCAAAAGCGGGAGATAAAATTGCAGTTGACGGAGAAATAATTGAAGGAAGCACGCATTTAGACGAATCTTTTATAACAGGAGAAAGCAAACCAGTAGCAAAGGCAAAAGGAGAAAAGGTAATTGCAGGAAGCCTAAATTTTGATGGATTTATAAAATACAAAGCAGAAAGAATTGGAAAAGAATCTACTGTATCTGAAATTGTAAAATTGGTTATAGAAGCAAGTAATACAAAGGCTCCAATAGCTAAAATTGCAGATAAAATTTCTGGTATTTTTGTTCCAAGTGTTATTGGAATTGCAATTGTAACATTTTTTGTATATTTAATTTTAGGTTATGACATAGGAACAGCTTTAAGTACATTTATTACTGTTTTAGTAGTCGCATGTCCTTGTAGCTTAGGTTTAGCAACGCCACTTGCAATAGTAGTAAGTGAGGGTGTTTGTGCAGAAAATGGAATATTAGTAAAGAAAAGCGAAATTTTAGAAAATGCTTCTAAAATTGATACAATAGTATTTGATAAAACAGGAACATTAACTTATGGAAAATTAAAAATTTCAAAAATATACAATTATAGTAATCTTTCTGAAAATGATTTGATTAGCTTAGCAGGAAGCATAGAAGAAAAATCGACACATCCAATTGGGAAGGCATTTGTAGATTATATGGAAGAACATAAAATTTCAAAAGCTGATGTTAAAGATTTTGAAAATATTGCAGGATTTGGAATAGTAGGAACAATAGACAATAAGAAGATAATATTAGGAAATAGAAAAATAATAGAAAAATTTTCTATTCAAAACAATCATTTAGAAGATGAAAAAAAATTAGCGATAAATGGAAATAGTATCATTTATGTTGCAAACGAAAATGAGATTTTAGCATTAATTGGGGTAAATGATATTGTAAGAGAAAATGCTGAAAGTGTTATTAAAGAGATAAAAGAACATAATATTAATACTATTATGCTTACAGGAGATAACAAGGAAACTGCTGAAAAAATAGGAAATGAACTTGGCATAACAGAAGTTATTTCAAATGTTTTGCCACATCAAAAGTCAGATACGATTAAAAAGCTTAAGGAAAAGGGAAAAAAAGTTATGATGTGTGGAGATGGAATAAATGATAGCCCTGCTTTAACAAATGCTGATATTGGTGTTAGTGTAAAAAGTGGTACAGATATTGCAATGGATTCAAGTGATGTTATTTTAACTAGAAATGATTTAGATTCAGTTTTAAGGCTAGTTAGAATTAGCAAGAAAACTGTAAGAAATATTAAGCAGAATTTGTTTTGGGCATTTTTCTATAATTGTTTGATGATTCCTGTTGCTATTGGATTTTTTAAACCATTTGGTGTTTCTATAAATCCGATGATAGCAAGTTTGGCTATGGTGTTTAGTAGTTTGACTGTTATTTTTAATGCTTTAAGGCTTAAGAGGAAATGAACAAACTATTTAATAGTTGATAATTATTAATATTTGTGATATAAAGAAGAAAAAATGTTTATATACTTTAGTAGATGGAAAAGAGCAAGAGAAAACTTGTCATTTGAAAACTTGTCATTTGGATATAGAAGCTGTAATGATGTCAATGGATTTGGTTAATTATCTGGAAATTATTAACAGATAATTAAAAGTAATTGCAACTATATTTTAGTTAACAGGAGGAGATATTATTTAAAATGAAAAAAACGATAAATGAATTAGTAGAAATGGCACATAATAATAGTATAGACCATGGATTCTGGGAAAAAGAAAGAAATTTTGGAGAAATAATTGCATTAATGCATACAGAACTTTCAGAAGCTTTTGAGGAATATAGACATGGAAAAGGCCTAAATGAAACATATTATGAGAACGGAACTAAACCTTGTGGTATACCATCAGAATTAGCAGATGTTGTAATAAGAATATTTGATTTTTGTGGTGGAAATGATATAGACCTAGAAAAAATTATACAAGAAAAAATGGAGTATAATGAAAAAAGGCCATATAAACATGGAGATAAGAAGTGTTAAATTTGAGCGAAATAAAAGAAAAATTAAAAAATAGTTATTTTTAGGAGACCAAAACAAAAAGTATATATTTCAATAATGTGGATTTGACACAAGCACAATTTTTAAAAACAAGCTTAAATAAAATTGATTTGTCAAGTTGCAAAATAGAGGGGATTGCAATTTCAATAGAAGATATACAAAGAATATGTTCGCCAGATGCTATTTACATTATATATGTAATCATCATCTGGGGAGTATTGAATAGCTTCTCCGGATAATACTTTTATTACTTCTGTTAGTGCGGTTGCTTCTTCGTAATTACATTTACGTCTGATTGCTTCAACGCTAAAAGAATCATTTTTAAAAATATTATTCAGAATATGAAGATACTTTGGTGTTGTGAAAAGCTCTCGGATTCGTTTAGTTTCTGATGATTGTTTAGCAAGAGCTTTTTCTTCCAATGTTTCAGAAGCTTCTTCCATTGATATTGGGGCTTCGATATCTAATTGGTCTGATTCCATTTCTGTGGTTTCAGGAATTAATTCTACGTTTTCATCAACAGTTTTATCTTCTGCTATGCAAAAGTATACATAGCTATTCTTGACTTTTTTTCTTTCAATGAGATTTCTTTTTACCAAACTTGGAAGTATTATTCTTAACTTAGATTTTATGTAATTTGTAGCAATTGATAAGTTATTTATGGAAAATTCTTCTCCCTTGTGATTTTCCATAGATCCTAAAATTTCTCTTTGATCGTCTCCTAAGCCTTTTCTGTTTGGTTTCCCTTTAGTGCTACTTGGAAGATTCTCGGATTCTACATTTTCTCCTTCAGTCTGTTTAGTAATTTTTCCAACTTTGAAATCTACATCTTTAAGAAAGTTCATTTCCAAAGCGTCTTTAAAAATTTCAACAGCTATTTTTGAGCTTCCTATTTCCTCAAGTATTAGTGCGTCTTTAGGAATTTCTTGAAACCGAACTCCTAGTTTTTCGGTAGTTCTTTCGAGAAAATACTTTTTGGCATCTTTTCCTTTCAAAGTAATTGTTATAACATTGTTTTCCTTCATAATGTTTTCTCCTTTTGTTATTATTATTTGTGTGTGTAACTAGTATACTATCCTCCTTCCGTTGATTTAATTATGACAACGATTGAATTATGTAACCTTATTAAGTACACCACATTAATTGCAATTTTTCAATATGTCTGTATTTGTTGACAGGACTAAATCATGAACTTAAAAAACCAATATTTCTAAACTTTACATAAAACGTTGAAGAGAGAGCGAAAATATGATATAATGGTATAAATATTTTTGCAAAACCGAAAAATATTGAATATTTGGAGGTTTAATGCCTCCATAAAAATTTTAGGAGGTAAGTAGAATGATAGTCAATGATTGTAAAGGAAAAGTAATGCGGATAATAAAAAAAGAAGTATATTATTTTAACCAAGATGGCATCTATGTAAAGACTTCATGTTATGATGCAAAGAAAATGAAGCTAAAAGGTCTAGCGTACAACAGAGAAACTGGACAATATTATCAAGATAAAGATGTAGTATATTTTTGTTGGGGAATTATAGGAGAAATACATTCAAATCCTATAGATAGAGCTATAGCATGTTTAAAACTAGGAGACAACACAGAAAAATTAAATAGAGATGTTGAAAGATTTAAAAAAATGTATGAAAAAAAGGATTTCAAATTAACCAATACTGTCATAAGAATAAATGGTAAAAAATTCTATTTTTTTGATGAAAATGGAAAATATACATATTTAACAGAAAAAAATATATTACCTAGCGATGTATTTATAGAAAATGTTCAAATCATAATGACAGGAAATATTGTGTATTATTTTAGTAAAACTAGACGTGAATTAGCAGAATTAATCAAAGCAGAAAATCAAGTTTTATTAAGAGTTGCAATGGTAAATTTAAAAGTAGGAGATACTATACAAAATTTAAAAAATAATTATGAGAATGCTACATTACAAAAAATTATCTTACCAGAAGGAGTTCAACGTTTTGTTACTAGAATTTCCAGACCAGAATTTGTGTGTACACCAGAGAATCCCAATAAAAATAATACATTTGACTATATACATGTATATATAGGTATTGTTTCAGAATGGGAAACAGATAGAAAAAAATATATTAAAGACAATATCAGGGAAATTAATAATATGGTTTTAGATAAACTAAGAAATGATAGAAGTTTTTTAAAGTATGGTGTACCAGAAAAATTTTTAAGAGTTGCAAAGATAACATTAATAAAACGGACATCAGAGCTTCATTATGTATTTGAATTGAAAAAAATTGATTAGAATTCTAAAAAGAAAAAACTAAAGAATTCAGTTTTATTTTAAAACTGGATTTTTTAGTTTTTAAATAGTAAAGCTGTAAAAAATGTATAAATTTGCAACCTAATATATTTTAAAATATTATTTCAGATATCATAAATTTAAGTTACAATTTGTAAATATTATGTAAATACAGTAGACTTAACTGTAAAAATATGTTAAAATAATACATGATACACATCATTTATTAATGCAATTTATTTTGCATTAAAAATCAAGTAAAAACTTACAAAAGGAGGATAAAAAATGAGTGTACATTATGACAGTTTAGCAGGTGAGCGGCCAAGAAAAAGCTTATCTAGCGTAGCAAAAGGAATTGCAGCAGAAAACAACGGAGGAGTGAATCAGAGATTTTTTAATACTAGGTTTGTTCAGCAAAATGATTATAGTATGTCTTTTTTCAGAAAAGTATGCAAGCAAATTGGAAATTTACCTAATAAGGAAATTGAAAGGATGCTTACAATTTTGAAAGAAGATGTACCTCATGAATATGGGGAAGTCTATCAGTTTGATGAAAACAAAATGTATGAGGTATTAATCTCAAATCCAATTTGCCGAAAAGTATGCGAAAAGCAGAAGTATATGAATTGGCAAGATATTATTAGAAGATTTAGATAAGAAGTTTTTACTTTAAAGGGGTTGCTAGATTGATTGGCAACCCTTTTACTTAATTTAAAAATGAAAAAAGATAGAGTAATTATAGCTAAATGAATATATGTAAAAGGTTATAATGAGCCTTAAATATAGAAAAATCTACTTCTGGTGAACAAGAAAAATAAATGTAATAGTATTAATTTTAAAGCATATATAAATACGAGGAGGTATTTGTTATATGCTTTTTTCTAAAAATAAATTATTAAAATTTCAAACCTTCAGTGTGATTTTTACTTGGATTTTAGGAACAATCTTACACTTTACATATGAATGGTCAAATGAAAACATAATGTTTGCAGCTTTTTCGGCTGTTAATGAAAGTATATGGGAACATTTGAAATTATTGTTTTTCCCAATGCTTATAACTACGATTATTGGATATTTCTATTTGAAGCCTATAGAGGAATACAAGAAGTTTTTATGTGCTAAAACAATAGGAATTTTGGTTGCTATTTCATTTGTTGTTGTATTTTTTTATACCTATACGGGAATTATTGGTACTAATTTTGCTGCTTTAGATATTGGAAGCTTTTTTATTGGTGTTATTTTAGGTGAATTTGTAGCATATAAAACTGTTGAAAAAAATGGAAAATGTAATAAAGGAATTGCTATTTTGACTTTAATAGTTTTACTTTTGTGTTTTATTGTATTTACATATAATCCACCAAATATAGGTTTATTTATAGACCCTGTAAGTGGTACTAATGCTAGTGTAACTATATAAATAGAAAAAATCTCACATCTGTAACGATGAAAAAATAACTAATTGCTAAATAAAAGCAATTAGTTATTTTTTATATTCATCTTTGCATATTTTCAATAATTCGTCAGCAGAAATATTAAATATGACTGAAAAAAATGCAAGCTCATATTCTTTTATTATTCTGTCTCCTCTTTCAATTTTTTGTAAAGAGTTTTTATTTAAGTCAATGCCATATAACTGAGCTTTTTCAGATAAATCTTTTTGAGTCATATTATTTTTAATTCTATATTCTTTAATTATGCTACCAATGGCATTTAATTTACCCTTATATTTTATAGTATTTTTCATATATGAATTTCCTCAACTTTTTTAAATTTTTATTGATTTTATTATATATTTATGATAGACCAACAACGTAGACGTTGCTAGGGCGAATTTTATAAATTAAAATAAATGTAGGACTAAAATTACGACTTACCCAAAAAGAGAAAAAGGCAATTTGTTTATAAGTTAAAAAATACAAATGAAAGGAAGAAAAATATGAATTTGAAATTGGAAAATAGTTATAATGAAAAAATAAAAGAAACGAGAGGTATTACCCTAATTGCACTTGTAGTTACAATTGTGATTTTGTTAATTTTAGCACGGAATATCAATATCTATGCTAACAGGGCAAAACCGGAATAATAAACCTAACACAGGAAGCAAAGAAAAAAACAAATGTTGCATCAGATTTGGAATATCTACAAACCAAGGCATACGAAGAATAACAAAATATTACGCATCTGGAAGCATAGAGCCAGAAAGTGAATATATTTTAAAAAATTTGAATGACGCTGAAATAGTTGCAGATGAGAAAACAGGAACAGTAAAATACAAAGGAAAAACATACGATGTAAGTGAGATAATAGGAAAAACAAAAGAGCAAAAAGCAATAGAAGAACAAAAAGACGTAAAAATAAAACAAATAAAAAACAAGATGCAACAGGTGAAGATACAGACTTATTTGAAACCGGAAAAATAAGAATGATAATCCAAGAAGAAAATGATGAAACATTAAAAGCAGTAATTCCAAATGGGTTTTATTATGTAACAGGTGCGCCATCAACTGGTTTAGTAATTTCCGATGTATTTGGAGATGATGATGATAACTCTAAAAGTGGAAATCAATTTGTATGGGTGCCTTGTAGGGGAACGGGAACTGTAGCTTATGAAAAGACTAATGAAGCTACTGTTGATAAAAAATATGGATTGGGTTCATATTGGGCAAAATATACTACTGAAGAAAAAAACACAACAGAATATAAACCAGTAAGCAAAAAAAATAATCAAGTATGGAACTATGTATATCAAAAAACAGCAAAAATATTAAGTGAAAATATGTATTTAGAAAATGAGATAGTAAAAAGCCAATTAATAGATAGCTATTCATGGGACACAATAGTTGAATGGATGGAAAATGAAGTATCTGGAATTGCATACAATAGTAAAGGATATGGAAATTATACGAATAGTGGTATAAAATTTCAAGATTCGCTTTATGCTGTACATCAATTGGATGATAGTAATAATTGGGTTACAGCCAAAGTATATAAAAAGGGAGCTTATATTGTAAGTGGATATACAGAATTAGCAACAGGAATTACTGTTATTGAAGGAAGTGATTCACAAAATAAAGTAAAAAATATTTATGATATGGCAGGAAATACGTGGGAATGGACAACGGAAGTAGGAAATCATGATGAAAATCAAATTTTATTAACAGAAAAGCAGGCAATGTCTGCTTTTCTGTTAATAAAATTTGATATAATGCAAGAAAAAACGAAAAGAGGAATTGAATAATGAAAGTACTATTTGTAACAACAAATCCTGCAAAAGCAAAAAATATAAAGAACAATTAAATGAAAATGGAATAGAATTATTAACAATAAAAGATTTAGAAACAAAAATAAATATTGAAGAAAACGGCAAAAATGCAAACCATAAGTTTATTATGTTCTATGGAATCTTTTTGGGGATATTCAAAATTACAAGATGATGTAATGAAAAAAATAAAAAAATTTTCAAGACGTGAAAAGCTAGTAGCAAAACTCTTTTTTTTACAAATAGAAGCAGAAGATATGTTTGATATTTTTAAGGAGTTTTGAGTAAAGTATTTTGATTTTTTGGCCCTAAAAGCATAAAATATGCTTTTAGGGATTATTTTTATTTTTTTTCAAAAAACAAAATATTTACTTTTTACAAAATGAATATTATAATTGAAATATATTTTACAATATCAACAAAGAAAAGAGGAAAAAATATGCCAAATATAAATGATTATATAAAATGGAGAGGAGACCTAGAACTTAAAATTTCAGAATTTAACGAAATAGACAGCCTAATTCTCTCAAGATTTTCATACCTACCATTTGAAGGATTAATGAACAAAGAAGAAAAAATAACAATAGAGGAATTAGCCAAAAGATTTGAAAAAGCAGACCAAAAAAACTTAGAAATATTATGGCCAGATGATAGTGAACTTTTACCACTTTTAGGAAAATCTAAAAGATTTAGACAAATGATAGCAACAAACTTCATAAATAAATTTGACCCAGAACAAGAAAATAAGAATAGGTGGGCACTCAAAAGGTGGAAATTTAGCTGTATATGCTGCTATTTTTGCGGATGAAGATGTGAAAAATAGAATTACAAATGTATATAATGATGATGAATTACTATAAACTAATAATTTTAGAGGAGTTTAAATTTATGAATGAAGAAGAAAAAATGTTAGCAGGAGAAATTTATGATGCTAATTATGATAAGGAACTGTTTAAAAAAAGAATTTTTGCAAAAGACTTGTGTCAAAAATTTAACAATTGTGAGTTTGCAAAAATAGAAGAAAAAAAGAGAATATTAGAAAAATTATTTCAGAAAGAAATTGATATAATGGGAATTGAACCTAATTTTTATTGTGATTATGGATTCAATATATATTTAGGCAAGAATTTTTATTCAAATCATAATTTAGTAATTTTAGATGCAAACAAAGTCGAATTCGGAGATAATGTTTTTATTGGACCTAATTGTGGCTTCTATACTTCAGGACATCCATTAGATTATGAAACAAGAAATAAGGGATTAGAATATGCCAAACCAATTAAAGTTGGCAACAATGTTTGGATAGGTGGAAATGTTTGTGTTATGCCAGGAGTAACAATAGGAGATAATGTTGTAATAGGTGCAGGAAGCGTTGTAAATAAAGACATTCCTTCAAATAGCGTTGCAGTTGGAAATCCATGTAAAGTTATAAAAAATTTATAAAAAACACAATTAAAAATTCTAAAATTAACAGTGTTCCTAATTATGGAGACGCTTTAGAAGATGAAATTAGGTACTTACAAGTGGGTAAGTACCTAATTTTATTACGAAGTTTATTGTAAATCTTTTTCTGTAATCCATCCTTTTTCAAGTGCTTTATTAATTTCACTTTGTTTGAGTTCATCATCTGTAATGCTATTTAAATAATTTATTAAATCTTCTTTGCCATAGTTATCGAACTTTTTAGAATTATAAAATGGAATAAATATAGCAAATGAAATTGCACAAACAATTAAAATAGTAAATAAAATAACAAATCTTAATTTATTACCTTTTTTCATCAATAGATTCACCTCCTTTAATATTAGATAAAATATTATTAAGTTTTTTTATATAATAGGAATCATATAAATATAATGCGACTTTTAAGGTCAAATATATAATTAAATATATAAAAAATAATGATGCTATATTTGATAAAATAATATCGAAAGTAGACATAGTTAAACCTAAAAATTTATAAAAAACAAAGTTGGCAATTGTAAAAATTGTAATAAATACAGTAAAACCTAGTATAAATTTTAAAATATTATAAGAGATAGCTTTAAAATTAAACATTATTATATTCTCCTTTCATCTAAATATTTATATATATCCACCATTTTTCTTCTTGAAACAATTTCATCAGAGCCATCTATAAGTTTGATTATTATTTTTCCGGGTAGAATTAAAATCAAAGCATTTTATATTGGTTAAATTAACTATGCAATGTTTAGATATTCTTATATAATCATTGTTCAATTTTTCAATTTCATATAGTTTTTTAGTAATTAAGTATTTTTTATTATCTATGGTTTCACAATAATTTTGTTTTCCATAACTAAAAAATTTTAGAATATTATTTTTATTTAAATGTATCAATTGATTATAGTTGTTTTTCACGATTATAATATTTCTTTTTTCTATGTAATGTTGTATATATTTTTCTATGCTTGTACAAGTGGCATTTTCATTTTTGCATTCAATTATTATATTTATCTCATTATCATCAAGCTCTTCATTAACTTTTTTTGAAACTTTTATATTCATAATAGTAATCTCCTAAAAATTATTATATCATTGAGAAAAATTTTTTCAAGCATAATAGATAAGAGGTCTTTTTTTACGATAAGTGGTAAATATTATTTATAGTGATTGCAACAACAAAACAGTTGATTTATAAGGAAATTTTAAAATCAAATAAGATTGCATTATTTATTATTATGCATTATAATTGATTATTGAAAAGAGGAGAATAAAGTGATAGAAAGATATAAGCAAGATGAAATTTCTAAAAAATATGTAAACAATTGGAGAAGACGTTATTTATGAAAAGATGTAAATGGTGTAATTTAAAAAATGAAAAATACATAAAATATCATGATGAAGAATGGTGCAAGCCTAATTTTGATGACAAGTATTTATTTGAAATGCTAATATTAGAGTCATTTCAAGCAGGCCTTTCTTGGGAATGTGTTTTAAATAAAAGAAAAGATTTTAGAAAAGCATTTGATGATTTTGATATAGACAAAATATCTAATTATAACGTGGAAAAAGTGCAAGAACTATTAAAAAATGAAAAAATTATAAGAAATAAGCTAAAAATAAATGCAACTATAAATAATAGTAATATATTTAAGGATATACAAGGAGAATATGGCTCATTTCACAATTATTTGAAGAATTTTACAAATGATACTATTATTTATGAAATAGGTAAAACTACAAATGAATTATCCGATAAAATATCAAAAGATTTACAAAAAAGAGGAATGAAATTCGTAGGAAGCACAATTATTTATTCTTATTTGCAGGCAGTGGGTGTTATATATTCACATGATAGAGAATGTTTTTTGTATCACTCTAAGTATTAAATACAATTAATGCTAATAAAAAATTAAATAGTATAAAAAAGAGGTGTATAGATAATGGCAAATGAAATAATTTTAGTTGATGAAAATATAAATCCAATATTTGAAGAAATAAAGGGTCTTATAAATAATAGCAGAGATAGAGTTTACAGTGCTGTAAATACAGAAATGCTAAACTTATATTGGAATATTGGAAAAATTATAATGGAAATACAACAAGGAAATGAAAGAGCAACATATGGTGAGGCAGTTTTAGAAAAACTATCAAAAAAATTAACAAATGAATTTGGAAAAGGTTTTTCTAAGAGAAATTTAGAAAGAATGAGAAGGTTTTATGTTTGTTTTCCAATTGCGACAACACTGTTGTCGCAATTGAGTTGGTCTCATTATTTAGAACTAATAAAAATAGAAGAGGAAAATAAAAGAAATTTTTATTTAAAAGAAGCTGTAAATTCAAAATGGAGCGTTAGAGAACTACAAAGACAAAAAAATTCATTGTTATATGAAAGATTAGCCTTATCACAAGACAAAACTAAAGTTTTAGAATTAGCAGAAAAAGGACAAATTATAAAAACAGGAAAGGATTTAGTTAAGGATCCATTTGTTTTGGAATTTCTAGATATAAAGGAAAACACAGAATATTTAGAAGGAGATTTAGAAAAGAATATACTAGAACACTTAAAAGAGTTTTTATTAGAACTAGGAAAAGGCTTTATGTTTGTAGGAAGTCAGGTTAGATTAACTCTAGAAGAGGACCATTTTTACCCAGATTTAGTTTTTTATAATAGATTAGCTAAATGTTTTGTAATAATTGATTTGAAAATTGGAAAAGTTACACATCAAGATATTGGTCAAATGCAAATGTATGTGAATTATTATGATAGAGAAGAGAAAAAGAAAGACGAAAATCCGAGTATTGGAATTTTATTGTGTACGGATAAAAATGAAACAGTTGTTAAATATACTTTACCAGAAAATAATGAAAGCATTTTTGCATCAGAATATAAATTACATTTGCCTACAGAAAATGAATTGATTGAGGCAGTTGAAGAGGAAAAGAGAAATTTTGAGTTGAATGAAAACTGATTTGATTTTGGTAAAAGAATTGCAAAATTAAAAACTGATTTAAAGATGAAGAAAATGGGAATATAGAATGAATGAAAATGGGACCAAAAAGAACCGACCCCAATGGTCCCATTTTCTATTACAACAACTTCTCCAACTCTTTAATCTTATCTCTAGCATCTGCTGCTTTCTCAAATTCCATTTTACTAGCAAACTCAAGCATTTCATCAGTCAACTTACTAATAGTCTCCTTAATATCTTCGCCTTTTTCAGCCTTAAACTCAACTCCAATATCCTCAGTTTGAACAGCCCTAATTGCATCTCTTACAGATTTATTTATAGTTTTAGGAGTAATTCCGTGAGCCTTATTATACTCAGTTTGAATTTTACGTCTCCTGTTTGTTTCAGATATTGCTTTTTCCATAGAATCTGTCAAACTATCTGCATACATTATAACAGTTCCATCTGTATTTCTTGCAGCACGTCCTATTGTTTGAATTAATGAACGTTCAGAACGCAAAAATCCTTCTTTATCCGCATCAAGTATCGCAACTAAAGAAACCTCTGGAATATCTAAGCCTTCTCTTAATAAGTTAATTCCAACTAAAACGTCAAATTCTCCAAGCCTTAAGTTTCTAATTATTTCCATTCTTTCTAATGCTTTTGTATCTGAATGCATATAATTAACCTTTATATCTAAACTTTTCAAATATTCTGTTAAATCTTCCGCCATCTTTTTAGTTAAAGTTGTAACTAATACTCTTTCTTTTTTTTCTACCCTAAGCCTTATTTGTTCTATTAAATCATCAACCTGATTTGTTACAGGTTTTACCTCTATTTTAGGGTCTAAAAGTCCTGTTGGTCTAATAATTTGCTCAACAACATTTTCTTTAGAATGTTCTTTTTCATAATCAGCAGGTGTTGCACTTACAAATACAACTTGATTTATTCTTTGTTCAAATTCTTCAAATTTCAGAGGTCTATTATCATATGCAGATGGTAGTCTAAATCCATAATTTACAAGTGAATCTTTTCTCGACTTATCTCCATTGTACATTGCTCTAACTTGTGGAATTGTCGCGTGTGATTCGTCTATTAGTAGCAAATAATCTTTTGGAAAATAGTCAAATAATGTATATGGTGGACTTCCAGCTTTTCTTCCACTCATATGTCTTGAATAGTTTTCTATTCCTTGGCAAAATCCTGTTTCTTTCATCATTTCTATATCAAAATTTGTTCTTTCTTCTATACGTTGTGCTTCTATTAATTTATTTTGAGATTTGAAATATTTTATACGTTCTTCAAGTTCTTCTTCTATTGTTACAATAGCTTTATCTAGTTTATCTCTACTTGTTACATATTGCGATGCAGGTGGTATTAAGACATGTTCTCTAGTTCCTATTGCCTTTCCAGTTAATGGATTTATTTCAGATATTTTTTCTATTTCATCACCCCAAAATTCTACTCTTAATGCTGATTCACTAGTTGATGATGGGTATATCTCTAAGATGTCTCCTTTGGCTCTAAATGTTCCTCTTTTAAAGTCTATCTCATTTCTTGAATATTGCATTGTTACTAGCTTTTTCATTACTTCATCTCTTGATTTTTCCATATTTGGTCTTAATGATAACATCATTTCTTGGTAGTCTTCTGGGTCTCCTAAACCATATATACATGATACTGATGCTACAACTATTACATCTCTTGTTTCAAATAATGAAAGTGTTGCTGAATGGCGGAGTTTGTCTATTTCGTCATTTATAGATGCATCTTTTTCGATGTACGTGTCTGATGCTGCTATGTAGCTTTCTGGTTGGTAATAATCGTAGTAAGATACAAAATATTCAACTCTATTTTCTGGAAAAAACTCTTTGAATTCGGAATATAATTGTCCAGCTAATGTTTTATTGTGTGCTAAAACAAGAGTTGGTCTCTGAGTTTTTTCTATTATATTTGCCATTGTAAAGGTTTTTCCGAGAACCAGTAACTCCAAGTAAAGTCTGGTATTTTTCACCTTTCTCTATTCCTTTTACTAGGTAATCTATTGCTTTTGGTTGGTCGCCTGTTGGCTGATATTCTGAGTGTAATTTAAACATAATTCCTCCATTAATCGTGATTTTCAATTAATATATCATAATTTGGCGATTAATTCAATATCTATTGGGACCATTGGGGTCGGTTCTTTTTGGTCACAATTGAAAAAAATTCAAAATTATATTGTAAAAAAAAATAATGTATGTTATTATAATAAAAAACAGGTATATATATACCAAAAGGGGGAGTTGTTATGAAAATAAAAAAAGTATTAAAATGGGTAGGAATAGTATTATTAATAATTATAGCAATAATATTAATAAATACAATAAGAAATTTTGTAATAGTAAAAGGACTTCAAAGCAAAATCAGTGAGTATAAGGCAAGCACAAATTATGCTATAAAGTTAACATCAAAAGTAGGGGATGAAACACAATTATTACTAGATTATTATGTAAAAGATAATAAAAAAGCAGGCGTAATGAATAGAATATCAAAAGACCAAAATGTAAAAGTTTCTTTTTTTAGAAGAGAAATAACAGATGATGGAGAGAAATATGATGTATTTTGGGAAACACCAGAAGAAAAAACAGTTCAGATTAATACAGTAGGTTTATATGACGCACAAATATATAATTCATTAGAAACAGACAATACTTGGCAAACCATACTTGCATGTACATTAGCAAGAATAAAAAGCACAGAATGCAACGGGAAAAAATGTTATAAAATAACAAATTATATGTCTCCATTATTCTTGAATGGAACAGAAAAAAATGAAGCATATGTAGAAAAAGAAACAGGTTTAGGAATAAGAATTGTTATGGATGATCAAGTAACAGATAAAGAATATAGTTTCGGTAATGTTGATGACTCTGTTTTTGTAGAGCCTAATATTGGGGAATATAAGATAAAAGAATAAATTAAAAATTTTTAAATAAAAAGCTGTCTATAGTGCTAAATTATAGTACTGTAAACAGCTTTTTATAAGCAATAATTTTAAATATAAGACTCAATAATTCTCCACACATCCTCACAAAAAACTTTCTTCTCCGAAGAAAAAGGAAGCATCTTTGCATCCATCAAAGGATTAATCTCTTTTTGCAAACCATTCACGGTATCTAAAATCTTAGTAGGAGCAATCTTATCAGCCTTATTAGCAATAATAATAAAAGGCTTACCAGAGCGAATAATATAATCATACATCAGTCTATCATTACTGGTAGGAGAATGTCTAATATCAATTAAAAATATAATCAAAGAAATTTTATCCCTATGAAAAAGATATTCCTCAATAAACTGACCAACCTTAACTTGTTCAGCTTTAGACATTTTGCTAAAACCATAACCAGGAAGGTCAACAAAATAAAATTTCTCATCAATATTATAAAAATTAATTTGTCTTGTTTTACCAGGCTCAGAACTTGTACGAGCAAGTTTCTTTCTATTTATCATTGTATTTACAAAACTAGATTTTCCAACATTAGATTTTCCAACCAAAACAATCTCTGGTAAATCATTTTTAGGATATTGTTTAGGGCTTACTGCCGAAATTTCAAATTGTGGATTTTTAACTATCATAAATTTTCTCCTTTTTACAATTTTGTACCAAAAGGACCCGGTCCCTTTGGTGCAATGGTCCCAAAAGAGCAATTATTTTTTAGGACTAATTTTCTCAAGTCCACCCATATAAGGTCTCAAAACCTCTGGAATAATAACACTACCATCAGGCCTATAATTATTTTCCATAACCGCAATTAACATTCTAGGTGGGGCAACAACAGTGTTATTTAGGGTATGAGCGTAATAATTCTCTTTTTCACCTTTAATTCTAATTCCAAGTCTACGAGCTTGTGCATCTGTTAAATTTGAGCAACTTCCAACTTCAAAATATTTCTTTTGACGAGGAGACCAAGCTTCAACATCACATGATTTTGCTTTTAAGTCTGCTAAATCTCCACTGCAACATTCTAGGGTTCTAACTGGAATTCCCATACTTCTAAATAATTCAACTGTGTATGACCACATCTTTTCATACCAATTCCAGCTATCTTCAGGTTCACAAACTACTATCATTTCTTGCTTTTCAAATTGATGTATTCTATATACACCACGTTCTTCTATACCATGTGCACCTTTTTCTTTTCTAAAACATGGTGAATATGATGTCATTGTATATGGCATTTTTGTTTTATCTAATATTTGGTCTTTAAATTTTCCTATCATTGAATGTTCAGATGTTCCGATTAGGTATAAATCTTCACCTTCGATTTTGTACATCATAGCATCCATTTCTTCGAAACTCATAACACCTGTTACAACATTTGAACGAATCATAAATGGTGGAATGCAATATGTAAATCCTTTATTTATCATAAAATCTCTTGCATATGTAAGTACTGCAGAATGTAGTCTTGCAACATCTCCCATTAGATAATAAAAACCATTTCCAGCAACACGACGTGCACTATCTAGGTCAAGTCCACCAAGGGCTTCCATTATTTCTCCATGATATGGAATTTCATAATCTGGAACAACTGGTTCACCATATTTTTGGATCTCTACGTTTTTGCTATCATCTTCTCCGATTGGAACTGATGGATGCATTATATTTGGTATTTTCATCATTCTTGTTTTTATTTCTTCTGCAAGTTCATCTTCCAAAGCTTCATTTTTTTCAAGTTTTTCATTTATCTCTTGAACTTGTCTTTTTATTTCTTCAGCTTGCATTTTTTCGCCATTTTTCATTAGGTTTCCTATTTGATTACTTAATGTTTTTCTTTGACTACGCAAGTTATCTCCATTTAATTTTGCCTCACGATTTTTTTTGTCTAACTCAATTACTTCATCTACTAAAACTAATTTTTTATCTTGAAATTTTTTCTTGATATTTTCTTTTACAATTTCTGGATGCTCTCTTAAAAATTTTATATCTATCATAATATCAGTCCTTTCTTAACATGGGTATTATATAATAATTATGTTTATATATCAAGCTTTTAGAGAATAAAAAATGCGATTTTAACATATATTATATAAAAATATGTTAATTTAAGGAGATTTGGCTAATGGAAAATGAATATATAAGAGAAAAGAAAATACGAGATTTTACTGATGATGAAAGAAATAGAGAATTATTGTCTAATATTATTGATACAAGAGAAAAACTAAAAAGAGCTCATCATAATTTTGAATTTGCAGATGGAGACTTAGTTGATTATTATACTTATGAGATTAAGGCAAGTCAAGCAAAACTTGATTATTTGATTAAACTTGCTAAAGACAAGGGTTTAGTTATGAATTGCGAGATTAGAAATATGTTAGAAATGGAAAAAGATGCTGGATGAATTTTAGATGATTTTTCGGAAAATGTGTAAAAATATATCTAAAATATTTCTAAAAATGTGGTAAATCAGATTAAAATACTTTCTAAAAATGTGCAAAAACATGCTTGAAACCTTTCTAAAAATGTGGTAAAATGTAAACAAGGGGGCGAATTAGATGGAGAGATTAAAAAGAAAAATTGATAAATATCTACTTGAATGGAAAAAAAATAATGATAAATTACCTCTAATAATAAAGGGTGCAAGACAAATAGGAAAAACAAATGCAATAAGAAATTTTGGAAAAAATAATTACAAAACATTTGTAGAAATAAATTTTGCATTTATGCCACAATTTAAAACCATATTTGAAAATGGATTTGAGGTTGATAATATAATAAAAAATATAACATTAAAAATGCCAGATTTAGTGTTAAATGAACATAACACACTAATATTCTTTGATGAAATGCAAGAATGTGTAAGTACTGCAACATCACTTAAAGCATTTAGAGAAGATGGCAGATATGATGTTATATGTTCAGGTTCTTTAATGGGAATAAACTATAATGAAATAGAGTCAAACAGCGTAGGAAATAAAGAAGACTATATAATGAAATCATTGGATTTTGAAGAGTTCCTATGGGCTAAAGGTTACAAAGAAGAGCAAATCGAAGACTTATACAAAAATATGATAGAACTAAAACCACTAAGTAACACTCAATACGAAGTAATGATGTCAAATTTTAAAGATTATATGATAGTTGGAGGAATGCCAGCAATAGTAAGTCATTTTGTGAAAAATAAGAATTTTAGTGGGATTTTAAAAATGCAACAACAAATTTTGATAGACTACGAAGAAGATATAACAAAATATGCAGGAGGATTGGACAAAACAAAAATATTGAATTGTTATAAAAAAGTTCCAGTATTTTTAGGAAATGAAAACAAAAAATTTCAAATATCAAAAATAGCAAATGGTGCAAGAAGCAGAGATTATGTTGGTGTTATAGATTGGCTTGCAAATGCTGGAATTGTAAATGTATGTTATGCAATGCAAACACCAAGTCTGCCATTAAAAGGTAACTTCAATCCAGATAATTACAGATTATATTTTGCAGATACTGGTTTACTTATAGGTTCATTAGATGAAGAAGTTCAGGAAGATTTAAGAAATAATGAAAATATGAATACATATAAAGGTGCTTTATATGAAAATGTAGTTGGAGATATGTTGGTAAAAGAGGGATATGATTTATATTTTTATAAAGAGGATAGTAAAAAAGTAGAGATGGATTTTATGATAAGAGATATCAATTCATTAATTCCGGTTGAAGTAAAGGCAAATGATAATGCAACAAATTCTCTTAATAATTTGATTAATGGAAAAAGTTATGATGATATAAAATATGGAATTAAATTGTGTAATAAAAACATTGGATTTAATGGCAAATTTTATACTTTCCCTTATTTTATGACTTTTTTGCTTAAGAGGTTTTTGAGAGAGAAAAAAATTGCAGGTTAAATTTAATTATAAAAACAGGCTATGACTGAATTTAAGTAGCTTGTTTTTAAAAAAATTTCTTGCTTTTTTTCAAAAAATACATTAAAATAAACATACTAAAAAAATCGGAGGAAAACAAATGGCAAAAGCACCAAAAACAGTATTTGTATGTAATGAATGTGGCTATGAAAGTGCAAAATGGATGGGAAAATGTCCAGCATGTAACAGTTGGAACACATTCTTTGAACAAAAAATAGAAAAAATAACAGAAAATGGAGTAAAAATATCAAAAGAAAGAAACACACCAAAAGCTTTAAACACATATAAAGGAGAAGAAGTTGCAAGAACATCAACAGGATTTGGAGAACTAGATAGAGTACTAGGTGGTGGAATAGTAAAAGGTTCATTAATCCTACTTGGAGGAGAGCCAGGAATAGGAAAATCAACATTAATCTTACAACTATGTAACAAAATACATGGAGAAGGAAAAGTACTATATGTATCAGGAGAAGAATCGGCAGAACAAATAAAGCTGAGAGCAGATAGACTTAGGATAGACAATGATGACATAATGTTTTTAGGAGAAACAGATATATCAATAATAAATGAAAATATAGAAGAGCTGCAGCCCAAACTTGTAATAATAGACTCAATCCAAACAATGTATTCAGACGAGCTATCGGCAGCTGCAGGAAGTGTAAGTCAAGTAAGAGAAATAACATCTCAAATAATGAGAATGTGTAAATCAAAGGGAATAACAACAATCATAATAGGTCATGTAACAAAAGATGGAACAATAGCAGGACCAAGAGTTTTGGAGCATATGGTAGACACTGTTTTATACCTAGAAGGAGAAAGATATTTTTCATATAGAATTCTAAGAGGAGTAAAAAACAGATTTGGTTCAACAAATGAAATCGGAATGTTTGAGATGAAAGGAGAGGGGCTAGTAGAAATTACAAACCCATCGCAAATTCTTATTTCAGAAAGAGATGACAACCCATCAGGTTCAGCAATAGTTGCAAGTATAGAGGGAACAAGACCTATGCTTATTGAACTTCAAGCATTAACAACACTTAGCGTATTTGGAATACCAAAAAGAACTGCAAATGGTTTAGACTATAATAGGCTTGCAGTATTAATTGCAGTACTAGAAAAAAGAGCAAACTTAAATATTGGTGGTCAAGATATATATGTAAATGTAGTTAGTGGAATGAAACTAAATGAGCCATCAATAGATTTAGGAGTACTTTGTGTATGTGCATCAAGTTTTAAAAATGTACCTATCCCTAAAGATACCGTAATAATGGGAGAAGTTGGTTTAACAGGTGAAGTTAGAAGAATTAATATGATTGAAAAGAGGCTAAAAGAGGCTGAGAAAATGGGATTTAAGAGATGCATAATTCCTGAAAATAATAAGAAATATTTGGAAGAAAAGTATAAAATGGAAATTGTTGGTGTTAAAGATGTAAGAGAGGCTTTGAGAGTTTTAAATATTAAGGGGTAAATTTTGTCCCATTGGGACCGGGTCTTTTTGGGACATTTTTCTGAAAAGGAACCGTCCCTAATCAGAAAAAAAGGAGGCACAAAATAAAAGAACAACTATTAAACCTAATATACCCAAAAGTATGTGGAATATGTGGAAAAGGAAAAGCCACATACCTATGCAAGAAATGTGAAAACAAACTAAAAACAATAGCAATATTTGGAAAAGATGAATATATGTGTAAGCACTTTGAAAATCACTACTATATTTTCAAATATGATAATTTAATAAGAAAATTAATAATCGACTATAAATTTAATGAAAAACCATATTTATACAGAAGTTTTTTAGAATTTTTAAATAATTATCAAAAAGAATATATACAATTTAAAATTTATGATATAATAATACCGGTTCCGATAAGTAAAAAAAGAAAAAAAGAAAGAGGATATAATCAAAGTCTTCTAATAGCTAGGAAAATATCATCAAAAGAAAAAATAAAATTGGGAGATAAAGTCATATCAAAAGTAAAAAATAATAATACACAAAGCAAATTAAATAAAGAAGAAAGAGCCGAAAATGTAAAAAATGTGTATAAAATAACCAAGGATAAAGAAATAATAAATAAAAATATATTATTAATAGATGATATATATACAACAGGAGCAACTTTAAATGAATGTAGTAGAATGCTAAAACAAGCAGGAGCTAAAAAGATTGATGTGTTAACAATTGCAAAAGATTAAGGAGGAGGATTAAATGGATGATTTAATAGAAAGCATATTAGACTATGTACGTTCAGATTACACAGACTATGCAATAATGATAAATGGAGAGTGGGGTTCAGGAAAGACATACTTTTGGAATAATCAAGTAAAGAAAAAAATCGAATCATTAAAATTAAATGGAAAGAAATTCACAACAATATATATGTCTTTATATGGAATTTCTAACCTTGAAGAAATAAGTAAAAAAATATTTATGGAAACTTCTCAGCTTATGGATAGAAACTTAAGAAAGTATATGAATTCAAATGGACAAACTACGATTCCGGAATATGCAAAAACTGGAATTGATATGGCAAATTTCTTTGGCAATACTTCTAATGGTGGAAAATTAGATTATGAAGAATTTTTCTCAACAGATGACAAGGTTTTATGTTTTGACGACCTAGAAAGAGCGAATGTTGATGTTATAGATATATTAGGATATATAAACAACTTTGTTGAACATGACCACATAAAAACAATAATAATATGTAATGAAAAAGAATTATCTACAAAAATAAAAAATAGTAACCTTGAAATGAAAACATTTATTGCAACATATCTTTTAGATAAGCAAGGTGAACTTAATAAATCTGATAAACCAATGGTTGAAAAAATACAAGAAAAAATAGAGCATGTATTTGATAAAGCAATAGACTATGAAAGAATAAAAGAAAAGCTTGTTGGTGAAACTTTTGAATATGCACCACAATTTGATTATATAATAAATGGAATTCTTATGAGATTTGAATCCAATAGAGAATTAATAAGATTTTTAAGAGAAAACACAGAATTAATAATAAGTACATTTAAAAAAAGTGGAACAAGAAATTTGCGTATATTAAAACATGCATTAAATGATTTTAGTAAAATTTATGAAGAAGTAAATAAATTTTTCCCAAATACAAACAACAGAGTAATGCAAACGATGCTAATATTTACAATAGCAGTTTCATTTGAAATAAAAGCAGGAAAAATAACAAAAGAGAAATTTAAAAATATTCAAAATAATGAAGAATATAAATCGATTTTGGTATCTTCAAGAGTATTAATGGACAATAGACAATTTTATATAAAAGAATTTGACGGAAATTATTACTATAATTTTAAGACAGATTATAGATTTTTTAAGTTTATCGAATATTATGTTAGAACAAGAATTTTTGATATGAAACTATTTAAAACAGAAATGGAAGATGTTAATGCAAGTCCAAAATCAAAGAAACTTCCAGCATATAAAAAAATACTTGTTGAAGAATATTGGAAAATTCAGGATGAAAAATTTAGTGGTGTTGTAGATGAGGTACTAAATGAAGTTAAAAATGGAGAAATTGAATTAATAGATATTGTAAAATTATTTGAATATTTTGTCTATTTTTCAAAAAGTAAATTGATTTTAAATGATATACAAACATTAAAAACAGTTTTTCTAAATGGAATGAGTTTATCTTCTCTTCATTCGAAATATTGTCCAAATGTTGATGAAGAGCTTGGAAAAGTTAATATTAGAGATGAGGGAGAATACTCGAATGATGAAGTAAAAGAAATTTTAACAAGATTTAACGAATTAAATGAACAATTATTAGAAAAAGAATATAAAGAAAAGGCTGATGAGATATTTAAATGTATCCCAATGAAAATGGAACAATTTTATGAAAGGTTTGATAAAGAATGTACAAATATTCCTATACTAAAATATTATGATTCTTTTCAAGTTTTCCAAAGAATTTCATGTGCAAGTAATGAGGATATAGTAGCTATTAAGGAGAAAATTGTAAAAAGAGCAAAAGAAAATGCTGACATATTAAATCAAGAAAGAGAGAATTTGATAAAACTTAAGAGATTGATGGATGCTTATATTAGTGGAAAAGATATAACTATAAAAGTGGTATTGTTAAAAGAATTTTCGAAAGAACTAGGACAAATTTTGGAAGTTTAAAAAATAAAAAATGCTATTGTGGTAGAACCATAATAGCATTTTTTGCACGAACTTTATAAAACTTTCATAAAATATAACAGAAAATAAAATTTTATGAAAGGAAAAAGAAAAAAATGTCAAATTACATAATAGAGGGAGGCAAAAAATTATACGGAGAAACATATGCCTCAGGTTCAAAAAATGCATCACTTCCGATAATGGCAGCAAGTGTATTAAATAGGGGAATAACCAAATTATACAATGTTCCCAATATCCATGATACGCAAATGATGATAGAAATATTAAAAAACATAGGATGTAAAGTAAAGAAAAATCAAAATAAGGTAGTAATAGATTCTAGAAATGTAAACAAATTTGAAATACCTGAACATTTAATGAGGCAAATGCGTTCGTCGGTTATATTTGCAGGTGCGATTTTGGGAAGGTATAAAAAAGTAATATTTTCGTATCCGGGTGGATGTGATATCGGTTCAAGACCTATAGATTTACACTTAAAAGGCTTTGAAAAGCTTGGAGCAACAATAAATCAAGATTTTGGAAAAATTATATGTGAAACCGAAAAGATAACTCCAAAAGAAATAAATCTAGACTTTCCAAGTGTAGGAGCAACAGAAAATATAATGCTTGCATCTGTTTTGTCAGATGGAGAAACAGAAATAATAAATGCAGCAATGGAGCCTGAAATTGTAGATTTACAAAATTTTCTAAATAAGATGGGAGCAAAAATAGAAGGAGCAGGAAGTAATGTTATAAAAATACAAGGTGTAAAAAATCTAAAAGATGTAAGTTATAATATTATGCCAGATAGAATAGAAATAGGAACATTATTATGTGCAGCAGCAATCACAGGTGGAGAAATAACTATAAAGAAAGTAAATGCATCTCACATAGCCCCATTATTAAATAAGCTAACAGAGGCAGGTTGTATTATTAAATTAAAAGAAAATGAGATAAAATTAAAAGCACCTAAAAAATTAAAATCTATTGATGTAAAAACGATGCCATATCCAGGTTTTCCAACAGATATGCAAGCAATCATTGGAGCAGTAGTAAGCATAGCATCTGGAACGTCAATCATTGTTGAAAATATATTTGAAAATAGATATAAATATATAAATGAATTGCAAAAAATGGGAGCAAAAATAAATATAGAAGGAAAAACAGCTATTATAAAAGGTGTAAAAAAATTGTATGGCACGAAAGTTCAAGCGACTGATTTAAGAGGAGGAGCAAGTTTGGTATTAGCAGGGTTAGTTGCTAAGGGTACAACTAATGTTGAAAATATTGAATATATTCTAAGAGGTTATGAAAATTTACATGAAAAGCTTAAAAATTTAGGGGCAGAAATTTATATGGTTAGGGACTGATGGAGAAGAAATTTTTCTAATGTAATTTGCAATAATGTTTTATTGCAAATTATATTTTTTTTGGCGGATTAATTGAAAAAAATAAATAAATATGATATAAACATTAAAGAATAAATTAAAACAATTAGCAACAGAAGTTACAATAGTCAATTATCAAGAAAAAGTTGCATAAATTAAAAAGAAAAGAGGAAAAAAATGGAATTTATAGTAGCGGTTGATGGTCCTGCAGGAAGCGGGAAAGGAACAATAACAAAAATAGTAGGAGAAAAAGAAAATCTAGTATATATAGATACCGGAGCATTATACAGATGTGTAACACTATCTATGTTAAGAAAAAATGTAGGGCTAGAGGAATTAGAAAAAATACAAGAAATATTAAATAAAATAAACATAGAGTTTAAAAAGCAAGATGATCAAAAAAAGGTATATTTAAATGGAGAAGATGTATCAAAAGAAATAAGAGAGGCAGCAGTAAATAAGTTTGTATCACAAGTATCACATGTAGTAATCGTAAGAGAAGCAATAACAGACCTTTCAAGAAAAATTGCACAAGGAAAGCAAGTGATAATGGAAGGAAGAGATATTGGAACAAATGTATTCCCAAATGCAGATGTAAAAATATATTTAGATGCATCAACAGAAGAAAGAGCAAAAAGAAGGCAGAAACAAAATGAAGAAAAGGGAATAAATATACCATTTGAAGAAATTGTGGAAAATATAAGATTTAGAGATAATAATGACAAAACAAGTCCAGTTGCACCATTAAAACAAGCAGATGATGCTGTATATATTGATTCTAGTAATATGGCAATAGAGGAAGTAGTAGAAAAAGTAATAGAAATAATAAATCAAAAAAGAAAATAGGAAGGAATGAAAATGCATAAAATAGTAAGAGTAATATGTAATTTTTTTATATTTATATATTGTAAAATAGTATATAGAGCAAAAATAATAGGAACGGAAAATATACCAAAAACAGGATCGGTAATATTTTGTGCAAACCATAAAAGCTTTTTAGACCCACCATTGTTAGAAGTAACATGTAAAAGAAAGGATACCAGATTTGTTGCGAAAGAAGAACTTACAAAAAATAAATTCTTAGCATTTTTAGGGAAAGTATTTGATGTAATTTTAGTAAAAAGAAATGATAAAGATTTTGGTCCAATGAAGGAATCATTAAAAACACTAAAAGAAGGAAAATGTTTAGCAATATTTCCAGAGGGAACAAGAAATGGTTTGAAAAAAGGGTTGAAGCCTAAAACTGGAGTAGCATATTTTGCACTAAATTCTAATTCAACTGTAATACCTGTGGGTATAAAAGGAGGAGAAAAGCCTTTCAAAAAAGCAATAATTACATATGGTAAACCTTTAGATTTAGAACAATATAAAGGGAATAAAGAATTAAAAAAAGATAAAGAAATATTAGTTGAAGTTACTGGAAAAATAATGGAAAATATAATTGAATTAGCTAAATAAGATGACAGACTCTATTTTTATAGAGTTTGTTTTTTTGAAATAAAACAAAAATAAAAAAATTTAAAAAAACTATTGACAAATCCTCCAAAAAAATATATAACTTATACAAACACAAATTCGTAAAACATAAATTTGGGAGGTAACCATAATGATAACAAATTTACACATAAAAAATATAGGAATAATAGATGATATAGAAATAGATTTCAATACAGGACTAAACATATTAACAGGAGAAACAGGAGCAGGGAAAAGCTTAATAATAGGATCATTAAGCATTATTTCAGGAGGAAGATTTTCAAAAGACATGATAAGAAAAGGAGAAACAAATTCATTTGTAGAAGTATGTTTGTATGAACCACAAAACGAAAATTCAATAGATGGAACAATAATAATATCAAGAGAAATAAATGTAAATGGAAAAAATATGTGCAAAATAAATGGCAGAATGGTAACAGTAAATGAATTAAAAAAATTCATGAAACAAATAATTGAAATACACGGTCAAAATGATAGTCAAAATTTATTAGAAAACAAAGAACATATAAAATACCTAGACAATTTTATAGGAGAAGAAATAGAAAAATTAAAGCAAGAATACAAAACATATTATGAAAGACGTATAGTAATCAAAAAGGAACTTGATGAAAATTATGGAGATGAAAAACAAAGACAAAGAAAATTAGACTTACTGAAATATCAATTTGAAGAAATAGAAGACGCAAACCTAATAGATGGTGAAGAAGACGAATTAAATAACAAACAAAAAATAATAGTCAATTCAGAAAAAATAGTCAAAACATTGCGAGAAGTAGATATGGAAATAGGTGAAAACTCAATAGATATACTAAGCAATAGTATAAGAAATCTTGAAAAAATAGAAAACCTAGATAACAAATATGAAGAAACATCAAAATCTCTAAAAAGCATATATTACGAATTACAAGAAATATCAAGAGATATATCAAATTATAAAAATGAAGTAAATTTTGATGAAGAAGAACAAAAAGAAATAGAAGAAAGACTGGATTTAATATATTCATTAAAAAGAAAATATGGTAATTCAATAAAAGAAATAATGCAATACAAAGAAGAAGTGGAAAAAGAAATATATAGAATAGAAAATTTAGAAGACTATACAAATAAATTAAAAAAAGAAAAAGAAGAAACCGAAAAAAAATTAAATGATATAGGAAATGAAATCAGTAAAATAAGAAAGCAAAAAGGAGAAGAACTATCTTTAAAAATAAATAAAAACCTGCAAGACCTAGAAATGAAAAATGCAAAAGTAAATATACATATAGACTATTCAGAGAATGAATTTTTTGAAAATGGAAAAGATAAAGTTATATTCTATATAAAAACAAATGTAGGAGAAGATGAAAAAGAACTAAGTAAAATAGCATCAGGTGGAGAAATGTCAAGAATAATGCTTGCAATAAAGGCAGTACTTGCAAATACAGACAATACACCAGTATTAATATTTGACGAAATAGATACAGGAATAAGTGGAAAAGCTGCAAATGCGGTAGCTGAAAAACTAAATGCAATATCTGAAAAACATCAAGTTTTATGTATATCACATTTACCAAATATTGCAGCAGTGGCAGATTATCACTATTTTATAAGCAAAAAAATAATTAATGATAGAACATCCACATCAATAAAAAAATTAGATGAAAAAGAAATAATACAAGAAATAGCAAGAATATCATCAGGAGAAATTAATGAAATAAGTATAAAATATGCCGAAAAATTAAGATGCAAAAAGATAGCAATATAAAAGAGATAGATAAAAAAGCTTGAAATATCAGGAAAAATGTTATATTATATACAAAAATAATTATTAAAGGTGATAAATATGCTAGAAAATGTAAATAATACAAAAGATTTAAAAAAGCTAACTATTAAAGAAAAAGAAGAACTAGCAAAAGACATAAGAAAATATATAATAGAAATTGTATCAAAAAATGGAGGTCATTTAGCTTCAAATCTTGGAGTAGTAGAACTTACACTAGCATTAGAAAGTGTATTTGATGTAAATAAAGACAAAATTGTATGGGATGTAGGACATCAAACATATGTGCATAAAATCCTAAATGGAAGAAAAGAAGAAATAAAAGAAATAAGAAAACTTAATGGAATAGCAGGATTTCCGAAAACAAACGAATCAGAAACAGACTGTTTTAACACAGGTCATAGTAGTACATCTATATCAGCAGCAATGGGAATGGCAAAAGCAAGAGATATAAAAAATGAAAAACACTCTGTAGTAGCAGTAATAGGAGATGGTGCATTAACAGGCGGAATGGCATTAGAAGCATTAAACCATATTGGAAGTTCAAAAACCAATGTAATTGTAATTTTGAATGATAATGAAATGAGTATATCCAAAAATATTGGTGGAGTAAATATGCTTTTAAGTAAACTAAGAGCAAGAAAATTATATACAATATCAAATAAATCTGGAAAAAAAATATTAGATAGAATTCCAATAGTAGGGAACCCACTAATAAAAATTATAAGAAGAATGAAAAAAGGAATAAAACAATTAATAATTCCAAAAATGTTTTTTGAAGATATAGGATTTAAATATTTAGGACCAATAGATGGACATAATATCGAAAATATGGAAGGAATATTTAAAGGAGCCAAAGAATTAGAAGAACCAGTATTAATACATGTATTAACTAAAAAAGGAAAAGGATATAAACCGGCAGAAGAAGAACCAGACAGGTTTCATGCTACATCTCCATTTGAGATAGAAACAGGAAAACCAAAAAAAATAAAAGGCAAAGATTATTCAAAAGTTTTTGGAGAAAAAATTGTAAAGATGGCAGAAAAAAATAAAAAAATAGTTGCAATTACTGCATCAATGAGAGATGGGACAGGTTTAACAAAATTTGCACAAAAATATCCAGAAAGGTTTTTTGATGTGGGGATAGCAGAACAACATGCATTAACATTTGCAGCAGGTTTAGCAAAAGAAGGGATGATTCCATTTGTTCCAATATATTCATCATTTTACCAAAGAGCATATGACCAAGTAATACATGACATATGTATGCAAAATTTACCTGTAATAATGTGTGTAGATAGAGCAGGAATTGTAGGGGCAGATGGAGAAACACATCAAGGTATTTTGGATTTGTCGTTTTTTAAAGTTATTCCTAATATTACAATAATGGCGCCAAAGGACTTCAAAGAATTAGAAGATATGATGAGTTTTGCTGTAAAATTAAATAAACCAGTAGTTATAAGATATCCTAGAGGAGGAGAGTCTAAGGAAAAATTTCTTACACATTCATTTATACAATATAAAAAGGCAGATGTTCTTACAATAGGTAAAGATGTAACTATTATAGCAATAGGTAATCAAGTAAGTAAAGCTATGAATTTATATAGAGAATTAAAGAAAATAAATATAAATGCAGAGGTTATAAATGTGAGATTTTTAAAACCATTTAATAAATATACAGTTTTAAATTCAATATATAAAACACATTTTGTTGTAACTTTAGAAGATAATACATTGATAGGCGGCCTGGGTTCAGAGGTAAAGGAATTAGTATCAGAAAAAAACATACCAAATGTTATAATAAAAACATTTGGATATCCAGATGTTTTTGTAGAGCATGGAACACCTCAAGAACTTGAAGAAAAGTATAGGTTAGATGAAAAATCAGTTTACAATTATATAAAAAAGCAAATTAAATATAGGAAAAATAATTATATTAAAAAGAATAATATAAAGAATAATATTATGAAAGAAAAAAGTCAAAA
>UMCY01002898.1_pt1 | contig 43334 bp, 36 predicted proteins | sample 1964351 | NCBI WGS metagenome assembly UMCY01 (sample SAMEA4835980, study PRJEB28245) | human gut metagenome | biome: gut microbiome; material: fecal sample | place: Denmark | collected 2008 | reverse complement strand
GCAGGAAGTCCGAGCACAGGTGTAATTATTACATCATTGTCAGATAGTTACTATTCGTCAAGATATGTAACAGCTAGAAGGATTATAAATTAGGGAGGAATATGTTAGAAAACAGGAAAATTTTGGTTGCAGCAATAGGATATATAATAGGAATAATAATGGGGCTATATTGTAAAATCAGTATAGTCCCTTTTTATGTATTGTTTTATATAATTTATATATTTTTTATAAATAAAAAAGGAAAAAAGAAATTTAAATTATTTTCTATTAGAAGATATTTTAGGTATATAAAAATTGTTTTAAATAAAAAAGTTATAAAAATAATAGTTATTTTTTCAATAATATCAAATACTATTGTTTTAATTCAAAATTACAGATATGAAAATTTATATAAAAATATGGATGGCAAAAATATTATATTACAAGGAATTGTTGTTGATATTCAAAAAGATGAATACAAAGTTAAAATAATAAGTAAAAAATACAAAAATACATATTTAAAAGTATATTTTAAAAAGGAAACCAATTTAGAATATGGCGATAAAATATTTTTTAATGGAGATTATAAAATGCCACAGAAACGTTCTAATTATAATGGTTTTGATAAATTAGAATATTTTAAAACCATAAAAATATATGGAACAGTAAGTGCACAAAAATATAAAATTATTTCAAAAAATCAAGCAAATAGTATAGTCAAATATATAAAAATTTTATCACAAAAAATTAGTACAAAAATAGAAGAAACTCAAATGAATGATAACGAAAAAGCCATATTAAAGGCAATATTATTAGGAAATAGACAAGATATTTCAAAAGAAACAAGTGAACAATTTGAAAAAAGCAATGTTTCTCATATTTTAGCTGTTTCAGGAATGCATATTACATACATTATTATTATAGTTAATTTTATTTTTAATAACATAGTTGGAAAACATTATTCAAAAATTTTAACAAGTTTATTTATATTAATATATATGTGTATGGCAGGGTTTACACCTTCTATAATGAGAGCAGGAATTACAGGGATAATTGTAATTATGGCTAATTTCTTTTATAGAAAAAGTGATATATGGGAAAGCTTAGGGATAGCTATATTTATAATATTAATAGATAATCCATTTTCTATAAATAGTATAGGATTAAAACTTTCATTTTCAGCTACAATAGGAATATTGATTATGCGAAAAAGATTCAAAAAATGGATAGAAATGTCAATAGATATAGTAAATAGGAGAGCTATAAGAAAAAACAAGAAAAGAACAATAAAATTAATGAAGTTTTTAAATAGCAAATTAGCAAAAATAATTATAGATAATATAATAATAACAATTTCAGCAACATTAATGGTTATACCAATAATGGCGAAATATTTTAATAATATAGGATTTACAAGTTTGATTATAAGTGTTTTTATAAGTTTTCTTGTAGGACCTATTATGGTTATGGGAATTATTTTTTTAATTGTAAGAATTGAAATAATAGAAAAAATACTAGTTTTTCTTATAAAAATATTAATTCAAGGGACAAAATTAGGTAGTGAATTACCCTTAAATCAAATATATATTATAACACCAAATATATTACAAATTTTAGTTTATTATTTAAGTATTATTTTTGTAAATCTAATTATACAAATAAATATTACTAAAAACCATACAGTATTTCAAGAAAGAATAAAAAATCTAATAAGTTTAATAAAATATAAGTTAAAATCAAATCTAAAAAATGTTATATCTGTAATATTAATAGCAATTTTTTTATTAAATATCTATATAATTATACCAAAAAATATGAGTATGTACTTTGTTGATGTTGGACAAGGAGATTGTACACTAATTGTTACTCCTAGAAATAAATCTATTTTGATAGATGGAGGAGGAAACGAATTTTCTGAGTATAATATTGGTAAATCAACATTAATGCCATATTTGTTATCAAGAAAGATTGCAGTTATTGACTATATTTTTATAAGTCACTTTGACACTGACCATTGTCAGGGACTTTTATATATAATGGACAAAATGAAGGTAAGAAATGTTGTTATTGGTAGGCAATATGAAAGTAATAAAAATTTTGAGGAATTTATTAAAATTGTAAGAAAAAAACAAATTAAAGTAATAACAGTAGAAGCGGGACAAAGAATTAAAATTGAAAAAAATTTGTATTTTGATATTTTATGGCCATATAGTGAAAAAAGAATTTTAGAAAATAGTATCAATAATAACTCTTTAGTTTGTAAAATGGTTAACAAAAATTTTTCTGTTCTTTTTACCGGTGACATAGAATCAGTCGCAGAAAAGGAGATTTTAGAATTATACAAGGAAAAAAAAGAAATATTAAAGGCTGACTGCTTAAAAGTTGCACATCATGGTTCTAAGACCTCATCGACATTAGAATTTTTAGGAGCAGTAAGTCCTAAATTTTCATTAATAGGAGTAGGAAAAGAAAACAAATTTGGACACCCAGCTGATATTACTTTAGAAAATTTGAAAAGTATGAATATAAATGTATACAGAACTGATATTAATGGGGAAATAATTATAAAAAATGATAGATGGAGAGAAAAAATTATAATAACTGAATAAAAATATAATAATATGCCAAAATATGTTAAGAGGTGTATTTATTATGTGGAAAAAGGTGTTTCTTTCAATAGGAATAATAATTATTTTGATAGTTGGAATAGAGATTTTTAATTTGTCACAAAAAAAGGAATCAGAAGATAACAATATAGTGAAAAATGAGGTTAATATATTAAGTAGTGAATTTGTAAATGATGATTGTGTAAACGAATGGGAAGATTATAGCAAGACTGTTGAAGAAGAAATTAAGGAAACAAGTAGTGTTTTAAATGATGAAAATAGGCATTATATTTTAAGAGCAGAAAATGAAGTTGTAAATATTTACTATTTGAATGAAGATGATGAAGAGATTTTGTATAAGGTTACAGATGTTAGTATTAAATATTTAAGTGATGAAGATAGAGTTGAATTGAAAAAGGGAATTGAGGTTGTAGGAATTGAGAAGATGAATCAGTTGTTGGAGGATTTTGAGTAGATATAGTTATATTTTTTTAGAAAAAATATTGTAATTTTCGACAAACTATAATAAAATAAACAAAGCAAAACAAAAGAAGAAAGGGAAGGTAGTATAAAAAAGGCAATATATGTAGAAAACTTTTTTTAACTAGCATACTAAAAAAGACAAAAAAACCAAAAGACAAGTAGTAAAATGTTATTAAAAAAAGAAGAGGTGGTAAAAGTGTTTCAAAACATAAATGAAACAGAAAAAACAAAAGAAGAGATAGGCAAAAAAAATATATTAGCCAATGTAATATCGAAAAAATATATAATATTATATATAGTAACATTAATGATATCAATGGTAAATATGGGATATGATGTATCCCCATTTAGTTTATCAATAATAGTAGCAAGTATTGCAAATGAGATTCCAATAATTGCAGTAATATTATTTGCATTAATAGGAAACACAATTTCATGTGGATTAAATGGAACAATAAGTTTTATAATCACATTATTAATATTTTTTGCAAGCATATTTATAAAAGAGCCAAAATACAATGACACAAGTAGAAACGAAAAAGTAAAACTATCAAAAAGAATATTTTTCTCAAGTATAATAGTAAGCATAGCCAAAATATTTATAAAGCAATTTTTAATATATGATGTATTAATTGCAATATCGATGTCGATTGTAATAGTTATATTTTACAAAATATTTGCAAACTCATTATCGATAATAACAAACTATAATGAAAAAATGGCATTTTCAATAGAAGAAGTTTTAGGAACAAGTCTACTTCTATCAATTGCACTATGTAGTTTAGGCGATTTAAGTATATTTGGTTTCTCAATAAGAAATGTACTATCAATATTTATAGTATTAGTATTAGGATGGAAAAATGGAATATTGATAGGAACAACAGCTGGAGCCACAATAGGTGTTACACTTGGAATTATTGCAGGCAATGAACCAATAGTAGTAGGAGCATATGCATTATCAGGTATGATAGCTGGGATATTAAACAAATTAGGTAAAATAGGTGTAGTTGCAGGTTTTGTATTAGGAAATGTAATACTTTCATATGTAGCAAACGGAATGATGCAAAATGTAATACTATTTAAAGAAATATTAATAGCAGGGATAGCGCTTTTAGCAGTTCCAAAAAATATAAACTTAAATATAGAAAATATAATAGGAACCGAAAAATTTCTACCAGTTGCAACAAATAGAGGTCTAAATAAAAGTAAAGAAACCGTAAATAAATTAAATGATGTATCCAAAGTTGTAAAAGAAATGGCAAATACATATAAAAATGTTGCAACAACAGTAGTTACAGAAGAAGATATAAGAGAGAAAAATAAACAAAAATTCATATCAGAATTATTAAATAATATAGAATACATGACAGAAAATATATTATATGAAACAATAGAAAATGTAGAAAGCAAAATCATAGATGATATCTTTACAGAACTAATGGACAAGCAATTTATAAAAGAAAAAGATTTACTAAGAATACTAGCAAGAAATAATAACTATGTTGTAGGGTTCGGAGCAAATGACGAAAAAATAACAAGAGATGTTGAAAAGATGACAGAAACAATAAATTCAGCATTTAGAATCAGCAAAATGAACTTTATTTGGTCAATAAGACTAGATGAAGAAAAGAAAAATTTTGAAACACAGCTAAACCGGAGTTTCAAAAGCAATATCAGAAATAGCAGAAGGAATGGAAAAAGACCTAGAAAGTGATGATTCAAACAGTGAAATAAAAGAACAAATAACATTATTATTAAAGCAAAAGGAAATACTAGTACAAGAAATAACAATAAATAAAAAAGAAAAAGACAGATATAGAATAACACTATATATTGAAAAAAATGAAAAAGAAGATATTAACAATAGCATTATAAACATACTAACAAAAATATTAGGAGAAAAAGTAATAATACAAAATCAAAAGGAAATAAAAAAAGAAAATGTTGTACAATATGAAATAATATCAGATGATAAATACATATTAGATATTGGTCATAGTATAGCAATAAAAGACAACATGTCAGTATCTGGAGATAGTATATTACAAGTAAAATTAAAAGATGGAAAATATCTAATTGCAATAAGTGATGGAATGGGTTCAGGACCAGAGGCTAGAAAAAGTAGTCAAATAGTAACAAATATGTTAAAAAGGCTACTGAACTCAGGATTTGAAAGAAACACATCAGTTGATTTAATAAATTCGAATTTATTAAATGTTGCAGAAGATGTATTTGCAACCCTAGATATAGCTATAGTAGATTTATATAAAGGAAATATGGAATTTATAAAAAATGGTGCATGTCCTACATATATAAAAAATAACAAAAAAATTCAAATAATAAAATCATTAACATTACCAACAGGAATAATAAAAACAGCAAGTACAGACGTATTTGATAAAGACATTGAAAATAATGATATAATAGTTATGTGTAGTGATGGAATTTTAGATTCTAATATAGAGTATAAAAATAAAGAATTATGGGTTAAATATCTTTTAGAAGATATGGAAGTTACAAATCCACAAAAGATTGCTGATATTATTTTAAATGAATCAGTTGATAATAATTTTGGGAAAATTAAAGACGATATGAGTGTTGTGGTTTGTAAATTTATAAAGAAAATGTGATTTTTTGGATTGGGGACGGTTCTTTTCGCAAAAAGAACCGTCCCCAATCCGAAAAAAGGATTGAAATTTTTACAAAATTATATTATAATGTAAAATATTTAAGGAGAAAGGCAGGAAAGATTATGGAAAAAACATATTACTTAACAACACCTATATATTATCCAAGCGGAAAATTTCATATAGGAACAGCCTATACAACAGTATTGGCAGACACAGTAAAGAGATACAAAACTTTAAGAGGATATGAAACATACCTATTAACAGGAACAGACGAACACGGCCAAAAGATAGAAGAAGTAGCAAGAAAACAAAATATGAAACCACAAGAATATGTCGATGAAGCTGCAAGAAATGCACAAGAGTTATGGAAATTAATGGATATAGAATATGATGATTTTATAAGAACAACTGAAGTAAGACATGAAAAAATAGTACAAAAAATCTTTGATAGATTAATGGAACAAGGAGATATATACAAAGGAGAATACGAAGGATGGTATTGTGTACCATGTGAAAGTTATTTCACAAAAACTCAACTAGTAGATGGAAAATGTCCAGATTGTGGAAGAGAAGTAAAATTAATGAAAGAAGAATGTTACTTTTTCAACATGAAAAAATACGCACCAAGACTATTGAAATATTATGAAGAACATCCAGATTTCATAAAACCAGATTACAGAAAAACAGAAATGATAAACAACTTCATAAAACCAGGATTAGAAGATTTATGTGTAACTCGTACAACATTTGATTGGGGAATAAAAGTACTAAAAGACCCAAAACATGTAATATATGTATGGCTAGATGCCCTAACAAATTACTTAACAGCACTTGGATATGAATCAGAAAATGACGAATTATTCAAAAAATTCTGGCCAGCTAATTTGCATATAGTTGGAAAAGACATAGCAAGATTTCATTTAATATATTGGCCAATATTTTTAATGGCATTAGACTTACCACTACCAAAGCAAATATTCGTACACAATTGGATAATGATGAAAGATGGAAAAATGTCAAAATCAAAAGGAAATGTAATATATCCAGAGTTATTAATAGAAAGGTATGGATTAGACGCAACACGTTATTTCTTACTAAGGGAAGTACCAATATCTACAGATGGAGTATTTTCACCAGAAGAATTTGTAGAAAGATATAACTTTGATTTATGTAATGACTTAGGAAATTTATTGAATAGAACAGTAGCAATGTGTAATAAATATTTTGGAGGACAAGTTCCAAAATACAATGGATACAAAAACGAGGTGGATGAAGAATTAGAAGAATTTACAAAAAATGTCACACAAAAATTTGAAAAAATATTTGAAGACTTCGAAATTGCTAATTCAATTCAAGAAATATGGAGTTTAGTTTCAAGAACTAATAAATATATAGATGAAACATCACCTTGGGTATTGGCAAAAGAAGAAAACAAAGAAAAGCTTGAAAGTGTTATATATCATTTAATAGAAAATTTAAGAAGAATAGCAATACTAATAAAACCATTTATGGAATCTACATCAGAAAAAATGTTTAATCAATTAGGAATAGCAGTCCCTGAATTAAAAACATGGGAAAGTCTTGAAGAATATGATAAAATAGAAAATACAAAAGTAATTGAAAAAGGTGAGCCTTTATTTATGAGATTAAATGCAGAAGAAGAAATTGAATATATAAAAAATAAGATGAAAAAATAAAAGACATAAAGAGAGGAAGTATGTAAATTGCCTAGAAAAAAGAAAGTAGAAGTGGATTCTAAAATACAAGAAAAATTAGAGTATATAGGATTAGATTTAGAAAAAATACCAAAATCTTTAAAGGAATATTCAGACATAAATTTTAGAACCTTAAAAGGATATGATGAAAAAAAATATAAGCAATATAGATTTGTAAATATAAAAGATATAGAAATTTTACTTTCGCCAACAAATAGGGTTGATACAATAAAAGAAAAATACGAAAAAGCAATGCCTTTGTGTTATTATCTAGACTCACAAAATGAAGATAACATTTTAAACTTCACAGAATTTCTAAATATGTTAAATAAAGTAAGTATTTCTCAAATTGAGAAAGTGGAAAGTGAACAAAAAATGTTAGCAAAAGAAATACCTTTCAAAGTTAAATTTTCAGGAAACTATTTATGGCAAATATATTATTCAGAAATATCGGACAAATATTTTATGATTGTGCCAATTGCAGATACAGATTACTCAACATTTTTCTATATATTAAAAAAGAAAATAGAAAATAAGAAAAATGATAAAATATTTGTACCAATAAGTTTAGTGGATTATGAGGGGGAAATACTAAAAAAAGACGAAATAAAAGATTTAGAAAACTATTTATGGCTTTTTACAAAAGACTATCCAACAATATATGAGGTATGGAACAAAAAAGGTGAAGTAAGTCTTAATATCATAGGAGAAACAGAATTATTTGATAAAATAAAAACGTTATATAGAGTAAAATTAGAGAGCATAAGAGATGCATCAAAGTTTTATAAATTAGTAAAAGCTCTATTTATTTTACAAACAGAACTTCCTCATTATTATAAGTTCGAAAAAAATATTGATGAAAATGGAAAGTTAAGATTTTATTTAGAAAATTCTAATATAGAATATAATACATTGCCAGAATTTATTATGCAACAATATTTTAAATCTGTTAGTCTAAAAAATAAGACAAGCGAAGATTTAGAAGATTTTAAAATAAAATTGAAAAACTTACAAAATGAATCAAAAGCATTAGAAGAAGAATACATGTCAAAAGAAAAACAAATAACAACATTCTTAGAATGCAAAAAAACATTCTTTGGAAAGGTAAAATACTTTTTTAAATTTAGCAAAAAAGTAACAAAAGGAAAAGATGAAAAAGCTAAAAAAACAAAAGAAATTGAAACTAAAAATGTAAAACATCATAATTTTGAAAAATTTAAAATAGAGAAAAGAAATTATACATTATATGAATTAGAGCAAAGTTTCAAAGAGCTTGAAGAAAAAGAAGAAATAGTAAATAACATAGTAATGGACATAAATGCATTGAAACTAAAAAACAAAAACTTAAAAAAGAAAATAGAAAATGCAAGTAATTATATAGAAGAAATAAATAAACACAAAAAAAGTATCTTTGAGTTCTGGAAATACTCTAATAAAGATGCTGTAGCAACATTAGAAGAAGGCGAAGAGGAAGAATTTAATGTAAAAAAATTAGAAAAAGTATTTGATTATGAAGATGACTTTGAAGGGTTTGGAATGGAGGCAGATAAATTCCAAAGGAATAAATTTACAGACTCTGAATTAGACAGCATATTTGTTGCAAGTACAGATATATTACCACTTTTAAACAGAATGAATTTAAAAATAGCCGAAAATAAAGAAATTTCAGAAAAATTGAAAAAAATGAAATTACTAAGAGAAAAAGAAGATTTTGAAGAAGATGAAGAAGAAGATTTTAATATTTTTGGTAGAATAAAACAAACAAATAATAAAGAAAGAACAATAGGAAGCCGAACACACAGAGAACAACCAAGAGATAGAATAGAAATACTTGAAATCCAAAAAGGAACCAGAGGAATTGAATTAAAAAGGCACTTAGAAAATATTTTAAAAGATGTAAAAAAGGCATTAGAAAAAAATGAATTAAAAGAAGATATGTATGTATATAAATCATCGCCAGAAAAACTAGAATTTAATACAATAGAAAGTGTTTCTTTAAATGCAGAAGAAGAATTAAATCAGTTTTTAAAGAAAAATAAAAAAAGTGATAAAGTATATTTGTATAAAATAAAATTACCTAAAGGCACTAATTATATAGCACTTACAAATATAATATATTATGATAATAAAAATATGACATTACCATTAGGAATGAATTTATCAACAAATATTTTGATAGATTTATCAAAATTAGATATAGAAGAAAAAAAATCGAGAGAATTAAACAAATTACAATTTGAAGATGACGAAGATGATTTTTCAAAAATCATAATTAAAAATATAAACTTAAATGAAATAAAGTAGAAAAGAGGCAAAAAATGCTAGATGACAGAAAGAAAAAAGTTTTGCAAGCTATAGTTGAAGAATATATAAACACAGCAGAGCCTGTAAGTTCGAATGCATTAATAAGTAAATACGGATTACAATGTAGTAGTGCAACAATAAGAAATGAAATGGCAGATTTAGAAAAAAAAGGACTACTTGACAAAATGCATACATCTAGTGGAAGAGTACCTTCTGCTAAAGGGTACAGGTACTATGTGGATGAATTATTAAAAGATGACAACATTAGTTTAGAAGAAGTTAAATATATAAGTGATAAGCTTGAAACAAAGGTAAATGAAATTGAAGACTTAACAAAAATAACAGCAAATACTATTTCAGAAATAACACATTATACAACAGTAACAATAGGACCTAAAGCAGATGAGCAGATAATAAAAGAAATAAAATTTGTTCTATTAGGTGCAAGAATGATACTTGCAGTTATTATGACAGATGCAGGGATGGTAAAAGAAACAATTATAAAATTTGATGAAGATATAACAGAAAAACAAGTAGAAACAATAAATTATATGTTCAATAATAAACTAAAAGACCAGCCGATAGAAAAAATAAACCAACCACTAGAAGATTATTTATATAAAGAAATGAAAGAAATGGTAGGAGTAATAAAGCCTATTATAACTCAAATAAAAAAAGTATTATTTGAAGAAAATGAAATTCATTTACAAGGTGCAAGAAGAGAGTTAGATTTACCAGAATTTAATTCTCTACAGGTTGCTAAAAATTTTATGAATATCTTAGATGAAAAAGAATTGATTGCTGATATGCTTAATTCTGGTTTTGCAGAAGATATAAATGTTTATATTGGTGGAGAGGATGAAAAGGAGCAACTTAAAGATTTTAGTGTAGTGACTTTTAAACATAAAATAGGAAATAAAGATATGGGAACAATTGGAATTATAGGTCCTAAGAGAATGGATTATTCTAAGGTTATTTCTGTTATGAAATATATTAGTAAAAAATTAAATGAAGAAAACAAGGAATAAAAACTGCTTTTATAGCAGTTTTTTTGTGGCAAAATAACATAAAAAAGGCATAAGATAAAATGATACTTATTGTATGAATGCCTACAAAAACAAAGAATAAGCGACACCTTTTACATAAAAAATCCACATAAACTTGCATTTTATGGAAAGATGTGGTATAATAAAAAATGTAAGAGAAAAAATTTTATTACTAATATTAATTTTTACGTAAGAAAAAGGAGGGGTTTATATGAATAAAAAAATAATTTTTTCTATATCAAAAATCTTAGTATGTGTAATGTTTATAACATTTAGCTTAACAACTGCAAGCAATGCAGCAACGAATGGGTTCGAACAATTAGTAAGTTCGCCATCAATAACAATAGCAAAACCATCAACTGCAAAGCTAGAAAATATCAAAGTAACAATTAAAGCACCAGCATCAGCAACAATAAAAGAAAGCAAATTTTATAGTAATAACAAAGAAATTACAGCAAAATTATCAAGTAATAAAAACAATACAATGGTATATGAAATACCACAAAGTGCATTACCAAAAAAGAATAAGACAAGTACAATAAAAGTACTAGCAAAAGCAAGTAATGCAGAAACAGTATACAAGGTAGTAAATGTAACACAAAAAGTAAACAATAAAAAGAAAGCATATTATAAATTAGATAATGCGCCAAATATTTCATCATTAAACTACACAAGTGGTAAAATAGCAGTAACATTAGAATCAAAAGGTCAAGAAATAAAAGCTATAGAAGTAAAAGATGTAAACACAAATAAAACAGTTTATAATAATAAAAAAGTAGGCAGTAAAACAGCAACAATAAAAATAAATAGAAATGATATTCAAGTAAAAAATGACGAATATTACAGAATAAAAATAAGTGCCGCAGATAAAAGTGGAGCATATACAGTAAAAGAAGTAGCATTTAAATTAGAATCAGCACAAATAACTGTTAATGACTCAAATACAAATGTAGCAAAAATGTGCGAACATAAAAATATAAAATACAAAACAACACAAACAACTCATACAGGAACATGTAAATCTTGTAAAGCTACTGTAAATAAAGGAAATCATGTATTTAATCCATCAACAGGAAAATGTAGAGTATGTGGTTATGAATGCAAACATAAAGAAATTAGATATATAATAAAAGCAGATACACATCAAAAAGTATGTGGAACTTGTGGTAAAGAATGGAAAGAAGAAAAACATACTATAAGTAATAATAAATGTACAGTATGCTCAGCTAATAGTAAAGATAAATTAGCGAATGTAACTGCAAATACATCACCAGATATAGAAATGATATCTAATGAAACTAAATTAGCAGATATAACATTAAATATGACATCTAGTAAAAAAATAACAGATGTAAAAATATATGAAGTAGATGCAAAAGGTGCAAACAAGAAAGAATTAAAATTAAATGCAAAAACAAATAAAAATACAACAAAAACATATACATTATCAAATAAAGAGTTACTAAAAGGAACAACACACTATTTCTATATTACAGCAAAGAATGAATATGGAACAACAACAAAATATTTTAGAGTAAAGAAAGCAACAAATAGTAAAAAAGCAGAATATTATGCAATTGATGGAGCACCAAGAATAACAATTGGTTCAACAACATTTAATGGAAAATTACAATTAGAAATGAAAGATGGAAGTGGATTAGGATATTTAAAAGTATATGACGTAAATAATAGTAGCAAGATAGTAACTACAAAGAGTGATTTAATGTCAACAAGAGAATTTTTACAAACAGATTTAAATAACTATAAAGATAAAAAAGGAACATATAAATTGAAATTTGAGATGAAGGATGCAGGTAGTACAGCATTAAAGGTAGCAACTAAAGTTGTAGAAATCAATTTGAAAAATACAGAATTAAATATTCCAAAAACAACTGCAAGCAGTACTGGAGCAAATAATAACTATTATACTTCGACAGGAAGTAGCTCAACAGTATCACAGTCACCAACATCAACACAAGTGGTTACAAAGGGAAACACTACATCAGGACATAATCACAACTGGCAAAAGATTGGAGTGTCAAATTTTTCAAGTGATTCACATAAAGCATCTTATAAATGTGATAGCTGTACAGCTACATATTATACTATACAACCTCACCAATGGACGCAATATGGAGGATATAAACAATGTAGCATATGTGGCACAACAGTAGGAACAGGAGCAACACATCAACATAATTATAATAGACAGACTGTTTCGTCAGGAGATGAGGGTGGACATATAATTAGCTATTATTGTTCATGCGGAAAATTTATGAACAGTGTTAAAAAACCTCATAATATGACTTCTGGTGCTGCAAGACATTGTACTACACCAGGATGTGCATGGCAGGGATAAAGAAATAAGTTGAAAGTTTTAATTGAAGGGGGCTCTTAAAGAGCTCCCTTAATATTTATTATATAATTTAAAAAATTTATGAAATCTATTTTGTGTAATTTTTTATTATAAAAATTAGCAAAAACACTTGACAACTGCTAAAAAAAAGTATATTATATACAAAGATTTAGCAAACTTCGTTTTTGAGTGCTAAAATAACACTAAAAAAGAAAGAAGGGATAAAAGTGGCAGAAAAAGAAAATAACGAAGAAGTAGAAAATGTAGAATTAAAAGAAAATCAAGAAAAAGTATTACATTCAAATGAAGAATATGATGAATTAAATGATAGATATAAAAGAGTCCTAGCAGAATTTGAAAATTTCAAAAAAAGAAGTCAAAAAGAAAGAGAAAGCTTATATAATTCTGTTTTAGGGGATATAATAACAGGAATGTTACCTGCAATAGACAACTTAGAAAATGCGGTAAAAGCAGAAAGTAAAGATGAACAATACAAACAAGGTGTTGAACTTGTAGAAAAACAATTCAAAGAATTTTTAAATAAACACAATGTTGAAGAAATACCAACAAGTGGACAAATATTTGACCCAAGTTTACATGATGCAGTAGGAAGTGTACAAGATGAAAGTAAGCAAAGTCAAGAAATTGTACAAGAATACAGAAAAGGATACAAATTAGGAAGCAAGGTATTAAGACATTCAATGGTAGTAGTTAATAATTAATAAATATAAAGGGAGGAAGATTATAATGGGAAAGATTATAGGAATTGACTTAGGAACAACAAACTCATGTGTGGCAGTTATGGAAGGAGGAGAGCCAGTAGTAATACCAAATGCAGAAGGAGATAGAACAACTCCATCAGTAGTTGCATTCTCAAAAAATGGTGAAAGACTAGTTGGACAAATCGCAAAACGTCAAGCTGTTACAAACCCAGACAACACAGTAATATCAATAAAAAGAAAAATGGGAACAAGTGAAAAAGTAAAAATAGAAGGAGATTCATTCTCTCCACAAGAAATATCAGCAATGATACTTCAAAAATTAAAAACAGATGCAGAAAATTATTTAGGACAAAAAGTAACACAAGCTGTTATAACAGTTCCAGCATACTTTAGCGATAGCCAAAGACAAGCTACAAAAGATGCAGGAAAAATAGCAGGACTAGAAGTTCTAAGAATTATAAATGAACCAACAGCAGCAGCATTAGCTTATGGAATGGATAAAGAACAAGACCAAAAAATATTAATATATGACTTAGGTGGAGGAACATTCGATGTTTCAATCCTAGATATTGGTGATGGAGTATTCGAAGTTTTAGCAACAAATGGTAACACACACTTAGGAGGAGACGACTTCGACCAAAAAATTATAGATTACCTAGTATCAGAATTCAAAAAATCTGATGGAATCGACCTAAGTACAGATAAAATGGCAATGCAAAGATTAAAAGAAGCTGCTGAAAAAGCTAAAAAAGACTTATCAGGTGTTGGACAAACAAATATCAATTTACCATTTATCACAGCTGATTCAACAGGTCCAAAACACTTAGATGTAACACTTACAAGATCAAAATTCGAAGAATTAATAAAAGACTTAGTAGATGCAACTGCAGGACCAGTTAACCAAGCACTTAAAGATGCAGGATTAACAGCTCAAGATATCCACAAAGTATTATTAGTTGGTGGATCTACAAGAGTTCCAGCAGTTCAAGAAGCAGTTAAGAAAATAACTGGAAAAGATGCAGATAAAGGTATAAACCCAGATGAATGTGTTGCAATTGGTGCAGCTATTCAAGGTGGTGTATTATCTGGAGACGTTAAAGACTTAGTATTACTAGATGTAACACCTCTATCACTTGGAATTGAAACTTATGGTGGAGTATTTACAAAATTAATCGAAAGAAATACAACAATACCAACTAAAAAATCACAAATATTCTCAACAGCAGCAGATGGTCAAACATCAGTTGAGGTTCACGTATTACAAGGTGAACGTGAAATGGCAGCGTATAACAAAACATTAGGAAGATTCCAATTAACAGGAATTCCAGCAGCACCAAGAGGAGTACCACAAATAGAAGTTACATTTGATATAGATGCAAATGGTATAGTTCACGTATCAGCAAAAGATATGGCTACAGGAAACAGTCAAAATGTTGCAATTACAGCATCAACAAACTTAACAGACGAAGATATTGAAAAAGCTGTTAAAGATGCAGAGGCTCATGCTGAAGAAGATAAAAAGAGAAAAGATGAAATCGAAGTCAAAAATAATGCTGAAAGCTTAGTATATAATAGTGAAAAGACATTAAATGAGCTTGGAGATAAAATTAGCGGAGAAGAAAAAGCCAAAATTGAAAATGAAATTGATGCAACTAAAAAAGCTTTAGAATCAAACGATACTGAAACAATTAAAGAGGCAACAGAAAAATTAACAAAAGTATTCTATGAAATGAGTGAACAACTATACAAAAATGCAAATCCAAATGCAGGAGCTGAAGGAGCAGAAGGAGTAGATCCAAATGCTGGAAATGAGGCAAATAATAATGGAAATGTATATGATGCTGATTACAAAGTAGAAGATGACAATAAATAATTGTAAAAAAGTTAAAAGAGGTTGGAAGTGAAAATATCCAACCTCAAACTTTGATAAAGGACGAAAAAAATAATTGGAGGTGAAAAAGGTGGCAGAAAAAAAGGATTACTACGAATTATTAGGAGTAAGTAAAACTGCAACAGATGATGAACTAAAAAAAGCATATAGAAAAATGGCAAAAAAATATCACCCTGATGCAAACCCGGATAATAGGGAAGCAGCAGAAGCTAAATTTAAAGAAGTAAATGAAGCATATGAGGTATTATCAAATCCGCAGAAAAGAAAAATGTATGACCAATTTGGAACAGTAGACTCAAGTGGAGCAGGATTTGGTGCAGGCGGACCATTTGGAGGAGGAAATTATTACTCATATACATCATCGGATTTTGGTGATTTCGGTGACTTGGGAGATATATTCTCATCATTCTTTGGTGGTGGATTTGGAGGTCAAAGAACAAATTCAAGAAGAAATAATGGACCACGTAAAGGCGAGGATTTAAATATAAGTGTAGAAATAACTTTTGAAGAATCATTTTTAGGAGTAGAAAAAGAAATTATTGTTAATAGACAAGAAACCTGCACAGAATGTAATGGAACAGGTGCTAAAAAAGGAACAAGTCCAATAAAGTGTCCAACATGTAATGGCACAGGCAATGTAACAAGTTTCCAAAATACAATATTAGGAAGAGTTCAAACTACAAGACCTTGCTCAGAATGTAGAGGAACAGGTGAAATTATAAAAGAGCCTTGTGAAAATTGTCACGGAAAAGGAACTGTTAGAAAATCACCAAAAGTTAAAGTTAAAATTCCAGCAGGAATAAATGATAACCAAACAGTAGTATTGAGAGGTCAGGGAAATCCTGGAATAAAAGGAGGACCAGCTGGAGATTTATACATAACTGTTAGGGTTAGAAAAAGTAGTATTTACAAAAGAGATGGAAACAATGTATATTGCGACATTCCTGTTACAATTACACAAGCAACATTAGGTGCAGAACTTGAAATTCCAATGGTAGATGGAACTAAAGAGGTTTATAGAATGCCTGATGGTACTCAAACTGGTACTCAATTTACTATTCGTGCTAAAGGATTTAAAAGCTTAAATTCTACATCTCAAGGTAATTTTATCTTTAGAGTTGTTGTTCAAACACCTAGAAAACTTACTAAGGAACAAAGAGAATTGATGGTTCAGTTAGCTAAAACTATGAATGAACAACCACCTGTGAAGAAACGCGGATTGTTTGGATAAAAAATTATAAAAAAGTTCATTATAAAAAAGTGAGATTAATCACTTAAATTTTTAATGGACTTTTTTAGCATTCTATTAAAAAATTAAAAAAGAAGTTACAATTTAAAAATAATTACATTTTTTAGAAAATAAAAACAAAATTTTATGTTGACAACTACTATAAAACAGTAGTATAATATAAAAGTTAAAAAGAGAAAAAAGGAGAAATATAAATGAATAACGAAAAAATAAGAAACATAGCAATAATAGCACACGTAGACCACGGAAAAACAACACTTGTTGATAGTTTATTAAAACAAAGTCACGTATTTAGAGATAATGAACAAGTACAAGACAGAGTAATGGACTCAAATGACCTAGAAAAAGAAAGAGGAATAACAATACTTTCAAAAAACACATCAGTAATGTACAAAGACATAAAAATAAATATAGTAGATACACCAGGACATGCTGATTTTGGAGGAGAAGTTGAAAGAGTACTAAAAACAGTTGATGGAGTGCTTTTACTAGTAGATGCTTTTGAAGGTGCTATGCCTCAAACAAGAGAAGTTTTGAAAAAGGCATTAGCATTAAACTTAAAACCAATAGTTGTAATAAACAAAATAGATAGACCAGGAGCAAACCCTGAAAAAGTTGTAGACGAAGTTATAGAATTATTCATCGAATTAGATGCAACAGATGAACAGCTAGAATTCCCAGTTGTATATGCATCTGCAAAAAATGGTGTATCAAAATTAAATCTATCTGATGAAGATAGTGATATGACACCACTATTTGAAACAATGGTAAACACAATAGAAGCTCCAAAATGCGATTTAGAAGGATCTGCTCAAATGTTAGTATCTAACATAGATTATGATGATTATGTCGGAAGAATAGGTGTTGGTAGAGTAGAACGTGGCAAATTTACAGTTGGAATGACAGTATCAATATGTAAAGCAGATGATACAGTATATCAAGGTAAAATTGCAAAATTATACACACATGTAGGTTTAAAGAAAGTTGAAGTTGAAGAAGTAACAGCAGGAGACATAATAGAATTTGCTGGAATTTCAGATATAAGTATAGGTGAAACTGTATGTGACCCTGAAAATGTTGAAAAAATAGACTTTGTAAACATAGATGAACCAACAGTTACAATGACATTTAGTGTAAATAATGGACCATTTGCAGGAAGAGAAGGACAATTTGTAACATCAAGACATATCAGAGATAGATTATTTAAAGAGCTAGAAAGAAATGTTTCATTAAGAGTAAAAGAGGGTGAAACTCCAGATTCATTTGAAGTATCAGGAAGAGGAGAATTACACTTATCTGTATTAATAGAAACAATGAGAAGAGAAGGATTTGAACTTCTAGTATCTCGTCCAAAAGTTATTATAAAAGAAATTGATGGTGTAAAATGTGAACCAATAGAAACATTAGTTGTAAACGTACCAGATGATTCAGTAGGAACTGTTATTGAAAAATTAGGTAGAAGAAAAGCTGAAATGGTAAATATGGAACCAGCAGAAGATGGACATACAAAAATAGAATTCAATATTCCAGCAAGAGGACTAATTGGATATAGAACAGAATTCTTAACAGATACAAAAGGTGAAGGAACAATGGCTAGTATGTTTAAATGTTATGAACCATTTAAAGGTGAAGTAGTTGCCAGAGTTAGAGGTACAATAGTAGCATTTGAAACTGGAAAATCTGTAACATATGGTCTATATAATGCACAAGAAAAAGGCGACCTATTTATTGGTGCAGGTGTAGATGTTTATGAAGGAATGATAGTTGGTCTGAATTCAAGAGGAGAAGATTTAGCAGTAAATGTATGTAAAGAAAAACATTTAACAAATACACGTTCTTCAGGAGCTGATGATGCACTTCGTTTAGTTCCACCAATCCAAATGAGTTTGGAAAAAGCTATTGAATTTATACAAGATGATGAATTAGTTGAAGTTACTCCAAAATCTATTAGATTAAGAAAAAAGATTTTAAATAATAAAGAAAGAGAAAGAATGGCTAGAAATAATAAATAAATTGTAAAATCTAGGAAGGTTGATAATAATTATCATAATCAAAAAATTTATTTGTTTGTTTTTGTGCCTTTAAGAAAGGAATGGGAGTAAATATGGAAAAGAAGAGTGGTATATTTTTTATGAAAGCGAGGTCTAGGAAATCAATAGAGGCAGCACATAAGATAGAGATATTATCCAAGATTGGTTTAAGGAAAGTATAAAAAAAGAAAGAATGGAACAAAAAAATAATGAAAGATAAATTAGAACAAATAAAACAAAAGGCATTAGAAGAACATATTCCAATAATAATGGATGATACATTACAGGAAATAGAAAAAAGAATGAAGGAAAGTAAAACTTCAAAAATATTGGAAATCGGTACAGCTGTTGGTTATTCGGCAATATGCTTTTCGAAATTTCTATCTGAAAATGGTAAGATTGATACAATTGAAAGAGATGCTAAAAGGGTAGAAGAGGCAAAGAGGAATATAAAGGAGATGGATTTAGAAGATAAAATAAATATTTATGTTGGAGATGCATTAGAAATATTGCCTACTTTAAATGAGAAATATGACATGATATTTATTGATGCAGCAAAAGGAAAATATCCATTTTTCTTAGCAGAATCTTTAAGAATGCTTGCGCCAAATGGTACAATATTTGCTGATAATATATTGTACAAGGGTTATGTAATGAGTGATTATAATAAACATAAACAACGTACAGCTGTAAGAAATTTAAGAGAATATATTGCAGAAACAACAGAAAATCCACTTTTAGATACGGAAATTTTAGAAGTAGGAGATGGACTTGCTATTACCAAATTAAAATAATAAAAAATAGTTTACGTAAAATTATCGTAAACTATTTTTTTTTTAATTGTACCAAAAAGACCCGGTCCCAATGGAACAAAAATGAGTTATCTCTCATCATCACCATATTTTCCCATTGGATGAAATTCAATATTTATTGGTTTATAATTTTCTTCTGCTTTTTTTGCAATTAAATTGTCAACTGGAAAATCATATTTTGGTGTCAATGTGCAAGAATATGACCTAACACGGGAGTTTGCTAAAACTTTATCGTGTTTTTCTAATGTTGAAATTTCTACATATTTCTCTCTTACCATATTAGCTAAGGTAGAAAAACCAATACGTGATTTTAGTAAATTTTCAAGAGAATATAGTGGACTTTGTGGAACAGCAATTGATTGATTATGTTCTACAATATGAGCAGGGTATATTGTTACAAATTTTGCCCCTTTATTTTCTATGATATAAGTTATATAATCAAAAAAAGATATATTGTAAGTTTTATTGCCATTTGTAATTGGTATAAAATCTTTTACCTTTAATTTTGATGTAGCGTAATTTACTAATTCTTTTAAGTATTTTAAAGCGTCTTTATCTTCTTTAGGAATATGATAGCCACTAACATCATTTAAACTAACAGAACTTAGGAATTCGAAGTAAAAGCCAAATTGTTCTTTTGCTTGTTTTGAGTTAGGAAAGGGAAATGCACGTAATTCAAATAAAGGCTTTATATCAAATGATTTTTTATACATTGTGTTATGTGATGCATTACCTTCTTTTGAAAGATTATATCGAAACTCTGAACAACCTAATATCTCGCATGTTACAATACCATTTAGTTCTATTGTATAATAGTTTGAATAAAAACCACTTGATTTTGCACGTTTTTTATGAGATTTTATTTCTACATTTAAGTTAGGTAATTCTGATAGTTCTTGAAAAATGTTAGGCAATTCTATTGACAAAATGTAGTTTAATAATCTGTCATTTTTTAATTGTTTTAGGTTATTTCTTAAATTTGTTAGTTCTTGTGTATACTTTTTTTGTGTTTCAGCTGGTAGTTTTAGTGTGCATGAAGTATTTTTCTTTGCTAGACGTTTTTCTTTTATGGTTTTATCTAGTTGTTCATCAAAAGGTAGATATTCTCTAAAATAATTTGCTCTAGCAAGGTCAATCAGAATTTTAATAGCCTCATCCTTAGTTTTAGGCTTAAGTTCCATGGTTTGTTTTACTAATTGTAGATAAGGAATATCTAATTCGCTAACACAATATTTATGTTCTTTTCCATCTGTTGATTCTGTACATGGAATACTATGATTTGTAAGTAGGGTCAATAATGCAATTTTAGTATCAAAATATTTTTCTAATGTATCGATATTCTCTAAATTAAGGGGTTTTACTTTTTGCGGTGCTAATCGATTAGGATTTTCATCGACAAATGTATTAGAAATATCTATTTTTTGAAAACGTTCTGATAACCTTGAAATTATAGTATCATTGTGTAGTTTTTCGCTACTTCTAAGGTATTCCTCCGTTGTGAGAAGAGCCTTATAAAGTTTTTTTACATAGGGGTCATCTGATTCGTTACAATATGTGCTACAATTATTTTTAGAGTGAAAAACTATAGTAGCTCCTAAATAATCTTTGCAGACATCTTGTACAATTTTGGCAATAATTTCGTCAATACTATTTATATTATAATTTTCTGGTAAATTATATTGTAATTTCTTTAAAATTTCTTTTTCAATATTATCTATAACACTTGAGTTAGCTTTTAATCTTGCAGGATTGGCAACACTAGTATCGATAGAATCTCTGAAACGCATGAATGCAGAGGCTAAAAAACTATAAAAAAGAGATTTTTTTTGTTCTGCTAAAGAATAGGTATTAATACATTCTAGTAATGCCTGATGAATTTTAATTTGTAAATATTTAAGTTTTTTTATATCATTATTGTTAGTGTTATACATATATTTTCTCCTTCTAAATTTATGTAAAAATTTTCCAATTCTACTAATTATACAACAAAATTCTAAAAAAGTCCAGAGTTGCTTGAATTTTTCGTATTTTGATAGTATACTAATATATGAATCAAAAAGGAAGGATTTATAAAAATATGAAAAAAGTAGAATTATTAGCACCAGCAGGTTCTTTTGAAAAAGCAAAAATAGCATTTTTATACGGAGCAGATGCCATATATTGTGGAACAGCAAGTTTATCATTAAGGTCAAGAGCAGCAATAGATGATGAGGATTTAATAAAAACAATTAAATATGCACATAGTTTAGGAAAAAAAGTATATGTTGCGATGAATATATATGCATTTGATACAGATTATGAAGAAATAAGACAAATGTGTAAAAAATTAGAAAAAATAAAGCCAGACGGAATAATAGCAGCAGATCCAGGGGTAATAAGCACGATTTTAAAATATGCGCCAAGTGTTCCAGTGAATGTAAGTACACAAAGTAATTTAGTAAGTTTAGAAGCTTGTAAGTTTTGGTATAATCAAGGATGCAAAAGAATGATTATGGCAAGAGAAATGGATAAAAATCAACTAAAATATATAATGGAAAACAAACCAGAAGGAATGGAAATCGAGATATTTATTCATGGAGCAATATGTTTTTCATATTCAGGAAGATGTTTTTTAAGTGACTTTTTATGTGGAAGAAGTGCAAATTATGGAAGTTGTGCACAAAGTTGCAGATGGTCATATAATGTATATTTAGAAGAAAAAAATAATCCAGGAAATTTAATGCCAGTTGAAATGGATGAACATGGGACAAGCGTATTATCTTCTAAAGATTTATGTTTAATACATGAACTTCCAGAGATTATTGATATGGGAGTAGATAGTTTAAAAATAGAAGGAAGATTAAAAACAGAATACTATATAGCAAGTATTGTAGGTATTTATAGAGCTGCAATTGACGATTATATGGAAAATCCTGAAAATTATGATGCTGAAAAATATATTAAGGAAATTGAAAAAATAAAAACAAGGGGATTAACTACATTTTACTTTAATAGTAGAGAAAATAAAGATATTCAAGAATATGAAGGAAAACAATATAATGCAAATTACGAATTTGGTGGAAAAGTAGTTAAAAATGAAGAAGAAAAAACAATTATAGAAATAAGAAATAAGTTATCTGTTGGGGATAAATTAGAAATTTTAATTCCAGGTAAATTAGAACCTGAAAAATTTATAATAGATAAATTATGGAATATGGAGACTGATGAAGAAATAGATACAGTAAATCCAGGAAAACAAGGACAACAGGTAAAAATGAAACTACCAATAAAAGTAGAAAAAAACTGGATTATAAGAAGAAAAAAATAAGCTTATGAAATGGAGAAAACAATGATTTTATATAATGAAAAAATAAAACCAATATTAGAAGATTTAGAAAATCCGGAAATAGAGTTAGCAGGAGGAAGTACGGTTGGAATGGTACTTTCAATTACAGCATCTTTAATAATTTATATATGTAATTTAACTATTGGTAAAAAAAGTTATGAAAATGTACAAGAAGAAGTAATTAAAATACAAAAAGAGGCTTATGAAATAAAGAAAAAAGCTCTTAATGTAATTGATCAAGATAGAATAGTATTAGATAAAGTATTAAAAGCATACAAAATACGAAAAACAGAGCCAAATGAACTGGAACAGGCAAGTAAAGAAAGTGTATTATTCTGTTATGATGTAATGGAAGAATCAATAAAAACTTTAGAACTTGTAAATAGGTTAGAAAAAGTTGGAAACAAAATGTTAGTAAGTGATTTTAATATTTGCAAAAAATATTCAATTTCATGTATAGAGTCAAGTATTATTAATATAGAAATAAATTTAAAATATATTAAAGATGAGAAATTTATAAATGACATTAGAAAAAAATATGAACAAAATAAAAAAATTTATTTATAATTCGAAGGAGAAAAAATGGAATTATTATTAGAAGGAAAAAGTGTTGCTGAAAACATAAAAAAAGATTTTAAGCTAAGAATAAAAAAAATAAATAAAAAACCTTATATAGCAGTATTAGGGCTAAATTGTGATGCAGCAAGTTTATCATACATAAAAAGAATTGAGAAAAATTGTAAAAATTATGGTATAGAATTTATATTATTATTAGCTAATGATGAAAGAGAATTTATAGAAAATTTTAATAAGGTGAAACAAGATAATAATATAACAGGAATAATGTTCCAGCAACCATTACCAACTAATTTATCAGACCTAATAAATGATATTTCACCTGAAAAAGATATAGAAGGTGTCGGAATTATAAATATGGGAAAATTGTTTTTAGGAGAAAAAAATGTTAATATTCCATGTACGAGTAAAGCAGTTATTGAAATTTTAGATTATTATAACATAGATTTAACCGGGAAAAAAGTTACAATTGTCGGAAGAAGTAATATTGTAGGCAAACCATTAATACCACAACTTTTAAATAAAAATGCAACAGTGACTATTTGCCATTCGAAAACTAAAAATATGAATGATATTTTGAAGAATTCAGATGTAATAATCATGGCAATAGGGAAATCAAAGTTTTTAAAAAAGGATATGATAAAACAAGATGCTATAATAATAGATGTAGGAATAAACTTTGAAAATGGAAAAATGGTTGGAGATGTAGATTTTGAGGATGTAAAAGAAAAAGCTTATGCAATAACACCTGTTCCAGGAGGAGTTGGAGTTGTAACAAATTGCTTATTAATTGATAACATAATTAAATCTATTGAAATGAAAAAAATTTAAAAAATTTTTTGGAAATAAAAGGCAAAAATGGCTGCAATTCACATAATATCAATATAAAAAACGTTTTTAGAAAATTTTGACTTTTTAGCCAATTTGTAGTATAATAGAATTGTTGATGACATAAAGAAGAAATTGTTTGTTAACGTAAGTAGTAGAAAGGAGAGATTACACATGTTTAATGTAGGAGACCAAATAGTATATCCAATGCACGGGGCAGGAACAATTGATTCAATAGAAGAAAAAGATGTTTTAGGTCAAAAACAATCTTATTATATACTAAAAATGCCGGGTGAGGTAAAAGTAATGGTTCCAATAGCAATGGCGGAACAAGTGGGAGTAAGATCAATTATAGACAAAGGATCAGCAGATAAGGTATTTGCTGTTTTAGAACAAGATGAAACAGAAATGAACAAAAATTGGAATAAAAGATATAGAGATAATATGGATAAGTTAAAGAGTGGAGATATTTACGAAATTGCAGATGTAGTTAGAAATTTAAGTTTTAAGCAAAAAGAGAAAGGCTTATCTACAGGAGAGAAGAAAATGTTAACAAATGCTAAGCAAATTTTAGTAAGTGAACTTGTTTTAGCAGAACATTCTAATAAAGATGAAATGGAAGAGTTGGTTGATAATAAAATCAATAATTCATTTATTACTTTTAGAGCTGGTGATACAGTTAAAGAAAGTGTTGTTAGCAAATTTATACCTTTTGATGGAAGTAATAATGCTGGGACTTCTGAAAATACATAATTGTTAATTTTTTATAAGTGAGGCTTATTAGATGTAGAGCGTCTTTGAGCCTCTGTATTTATTTTTTGACAAAATTTGTTGGAAAAAATTTAGAATAGGTATTGACAAATGTGTTAATTAATAATATAATAGTCAATGTCGTTAGGACATATACCAGTTTATATGCAGATGTGGCGGAACTGGTAGACGCACAGGACTTAAAATCCTGCGGTTGAATAAACCGTGCCGGTTCGATTCCGGCCATCTGCACCAATGACGTATCTGTTCGAACTAATAAAACAGATAGATACAGAAATCAATCGGAAAATAAATCTGGTTGATTTTTTTTATCTAAAACAATATAAAAATCATCCAAACGAAAGGATGGTGTTAAAATGGAAAATATTAAATATATTGAACCACATAAAGTGATTATTAAAAGTATTACTTTTTAATTTTCGATTATTCAAATGATGTATATATTTCAAACTTATCCAAAAAGATAAAATTATCAGAGTTAGAAGAATATATGGAAAAATATAAATTTGAAAAAATTATTTGACAAAACTATAAAAAGAATATATAATAAAAATAGAAATGAGAGCCACAGACAATGTGTGCTACCTATATATTAATGGTATACACCACACAGCTAGGCAAAGCTAAATGTGGTGTATTTTTTATATTTGTTTATCTGTCCACATTATGTATAAAATACACAATAAGGCGATATTTATGGTTATTGAAAACATTAATCCTATAATAAGGAAAAGTAAGAATTCTACCATAAGCACTCACCTCCTTGCTCTCGATAAAATCGAGGTTTAGAGGTAACACACACATCTGCTTATATCTCATTTCTATGACTAATACTATACAATATATTTAATGAAAAAACAAGCGAACAATGAAATTTTTTTGTAAAATTCAACAAAAATGTAGTGCAAAATAAGAAAATATGTGGTATAGTAGTTATAATGTAAAGTTAAATCAAAATTAATTTAATCTAAAATGTTTTATAAAAACAATTTTTTATCTTATTAAAAATTCAAAATAATAAAATTAATAGTACAAGGAAAGGAAGAAACAAATATGAATTTAACAATTGACAATAAATTAGAAAGTAAAAGTGTGATAAACAATGAGGTTGATTCGTTTATAAAAGAACTAGGTAAAAGCTTAGAAAAAAATCAAGATTTTCAAAGTACAATTGAAAGTGAAGTATTAAGAGATATACCATTAGCTACAAAGTATAAAAATCAAATAGAAGATATAATAAATAAATACTTTGAGGAGATGTCATATGAACAAGATTTTTTCTACTTTGATTATGACAAAAAAGAAAACAAATATTATTTAGACTATTACTCAGATGGGAAAATTGAGAGGATAGAAATACCTGAACAAGAAATAGAAGAATCTAAGTTAGAAAAAGGATGGTTTTATGCATGGTATGATAATGAACAAATTGTTGAAGCTAATTCAATAAAAGAAGGAATAAAAAGTAATATTGAAACAGAATTAGATATTATGAATTTTAATGAGAAAAAGCGAGGAGTGAGAAAGTAAGAGATGGACTATAATATTGAAATTGAAAACTTGATAGGAAAAAGTGTAACAAATATAAAAAATGAAATAGTTGCTTTTAATGATGGAATTCCAATATTTCAAAAAAGTGATTATGAAATAATCGAGGGTAACCCTATATATTTTGAATTGGATAAATATGGAAGAAGTATAGGAGCTATTGCTTTATTAAGTAAAAATACAATACCGTTAGTGGTAAAGAAAAAATTAATTTATCCTAACCCACATGGGTGGAACAAAAATTTTGAAGGAAAATATTTATTCGAAAGATGTCATATAATTTCTTATAGTTTATCAGCTAAATTGGCAGATAAGAGAAATCTGTTTATAGGAACAAGGGATTTAAATAAAAGCATAATGATAAAAATTGAAAATAGAGTAAAAAACTATATAATGCAAAATAATGTTAGAGTTTTATATAGGGTTACAGTAAAATATAAAGGAAAAAATCAAATTCCAACAGGTATATTGATAGAAGCAAAGTCACTTGACGATGAATTTAGTGTTTGTGAGTTTTGTTACAATATTCAAAAAGGTGTAAAGTTTAAATATAGTGATGGAGCAGTGATTGAAGATAAAAGAATCTTATCAAAGATAAAACAAAGAGTAAATAAAATAACAGGGAACAACAATAAAAGAATAAAAGATAAAATAACAGAAAAAAATAAAAATTATATAATAAATCAAAAAACAAATGAATTTCATATTGATAAAGAATGTGAAGGATTAAAGAAAATAGAACTTAAATATATAAACGAAACCACAGCAGTAAAAAGAGATTTATTGAATGCAAATTTAATTCCTTGTAAAAAATGTAATTAATGTTATACATAAATAAAAATCTAACAAAAATCTAACAAATTTACTTTTTTTTAAAATATTGACAAAGCATTGATAAAATGGTGTATTTGAATAAAAATAGCTAAAAATCAAATATTTATATAGGTACAGATAGGCAAAATGTAATGTTAAAGGATGTTATATGGAATAGAACTTATAAAACTTAAAATCCTGCGGTTGAATAAACCGTGCCGGTTCGATTCCGGCCATCTGCACCAATGACGTATCTGTTCGAACTAACAGATAGATTAAAAATCATTCAAGTAAGTTGGATGATTTTTTTCTTTGCCAAAAAAACATCATCTAATATCCTAAAAAGAAAGGATGGTGCTTGAAATGAAGATAATTAAAGAAGAACTACGATTTGAGGAAAACTTAAAGAAAAGACTAGAGGTTATATGTGAGTTCTCAAAGGTTACTCCTACTTTTGTTAATGGTAGTATAAGAAAAATTGAGAAGACCAATATCTCTTATATTGAGCCACATAGAGTGATTGTAAAAGATACCACATTTCTGGTCTTTAATTATTCTAATGATGTTTATATATCCAATCTAGCAAAAAAGATAAAATTATCGGAATTAGAAGATTATATAAACAGCATAAAATAGCTAAAATTTGACATTTCTGAAAATCGTGATATAATACTAGCAGTAAATTATTTATGTTTACCTGTTAGGAGTTGATTATATGTTTTTGGTTTGTTCCAAGAAAATATATTGTAATATAAACAGTTTTAAGAGATGTCAAGGATAACTTGTGTGTTTTCTTTGATGTCTCTTTTTTGTTAGGAGGTTTATAAATTGGTTGATGAAAAGAAAAAATGTGGATTGTATATGAGGGTTTCTACAGAAGACCAAGCTCGTGAGGGCTTTAGTCTTCCAGAACAAAAAGAACGATTAGAAGCTTATTGTAAATTTAAGGGTTATGAAATTGTAGATTACTACGAAGATGCAGGCGTTAGTGCTAAAACAGGTAATTACAGAGCAGAATTTGAAAGGTTAAAAGACGATATAAAATCTAAAAAAATAAATACTATTATCTCTCTTAAATTAGATAGATTTACAAGAAGTATTTATGACTGGGAAGAACTTATAACTTTTTTAGATGAAAATGAAGCCTATATAGATTGTGTTAATGATGATATAAATACTACTACAGCAAATGGTAAGATGATTTCAAGACTTTTGGTAAGTGTAAGCCAGAATGAAATTGAAAGAACTAGTGAGAGAACAAAAATAGGTTTAGCTGGTGCAATAAAGCAAGGTCATATTCCCCATATTGCTCCATTAGGTTATAAACATGAAAATAAAACTCTTGTAATAGATTATTCTACCAAAGACATTGTTGTTAGAATATTTGAATTGTATTTTAATGGTTATTCTTATCAAAAAATAAGTACGTTATTCAACGAAGAAAAAGTATTAGGTAAAGATAATTGGAGAGATTCAACAATACAGAATATTTTGCAAAATGAAATATATAAAGGCGATTTTGTTCATGGAAAGAAAACTAAATCTCCTACTTATTATGAAAATGTTGTAGAGCCTATTATCTCTAAAGAAATGTGGGAAGATTGTCAAGTCCAAAAAAAGAAAAATTCAAGAAGTTATCAAAGAACATTAACTTACTTATATTTACAAAAAATAAAATGTCCTAAATGTAATCGTATTTTAGGTGGTAAAGCAACTACAAAGAAAAATGGAAAGCCTTACTTCTATTACTATTGTAACGATTGCAAAATAACCATTAAAGAAAATGCCATAAATGAATACTTTAATCAATTTATAAATGAATTAGTAGAATATGATTCTGTTGTAAATCAATTCTTTTTGCCGATGATAAGACAAAGATTTGATGAGCCTAAAGAAAAGCTACAAAAAGAAATTGATGAACAAAATGCAAAACTTGAACGAATTAGAAAGGCTTATATCAATGGAGCTTTTGATTTAGATGTATATACTAGTGAAACTGCTGTTATAGAAAAAGCCATAAATAATCTCAAAGAAGAATTAGAAGCTACTGATTGTGTAGAAGAATTAAGATTTACTCCCAAAGATATTTTATTAAAACGAGATATTGATTTTCTTAATAAGATGATTATGAATAAGCAATATAAAGAAAGAACAAAAACATGGAAAGATTATACTCGTGAAGAACAAGCTGAACTTATAATGAAGTATGTTGATGAAATAAAACTAACTCTTATAGGAAGTGAAGTAATTGTAAAGGAGATTAATTTTAGAGACTCTATTTGTAAACCATGTCAAGAATTATATGATAAAGGTTATATTGATACAACAAAACCTATGTTATTAGGAAATGTACTAGGAAGTGTCAGATTTAGTAACTATTTACCAGAAGAAGAATTTGGAGAAATAATAATGAGATTACAACAATACTATGATGTTCATTATACAGAGGCGATATATTATCTACAAGAGCAAGTATTTTATTTTAATTTCGTTGAAGATAATAGTGCTATTGTTAGAGTATTCCCATTAGAAGATTATTACAAATTAGATCCAGATAATAAAATGGAAGAATATCGATTTGGAATAATTTATATTAATGGTGATGATTATGATGACTTTGAAATTACAGAAGCAGATAATATCGAGCCATACTTTAATGCAATACCAGACGACAATGAAACAACAATTAAATTTGAAAATGGTGAACGCAGTGAAATTGCTGTGAAGCCAGTAAAATTCTCTAAAGAAGACACTAAATAATTGTTGCAACTTTTACTTTGGTTATGGGCTATGTTGCAACAATCAAATTAACGTGGCACGTTTTGTTTTTACAAAGTAAAAATGAAAGTGGCGATAGTTAATTTGAATAAATTTTATCCTGTTAGGAGAAAATTTATTGCCTCGCAGAGCCCCCGAGTTTTGATAGAATGTCAAAACTCATAGGGGGTTAGGACTTATGACAGAGTCAAAGTCCTATGCTTCGAAGCAAGTTCTAAAGGAGGAAAAAGATGGAGCAAGAATTAGCATATTCTTTTCACTTAGGTAGTGATAAGAACAAAAGTAAAGTAGCTAAAAAAACAGCAAAAGGAAATGTATCTAGTACTACTTCTCTATCAAATAATGCTATACAAAATGCAAATGATTTATCTAGAGCAAATAAACACAATTTGCGAGATTATGATAATCAAAGAGAATTGATTACAACTATATATGGAACTAACGATATTGTTGAAGATGTTAAGCAAGTATATATAGATGAATTTGAAGAATCTCGTATTGAGTTTAATAATAAGCAGACTAGAAATGATAGAAAAATAAATAATTATTTTGAAAAGGCTTGTACATTACAGAACGATATTGCTTGTGAGATTATAATAGAACTTGGAGATATGGATTTTTGGCAATACAAAAATGATGAGTATAGATTCAAAATGATTGATGTATATAATGAGCAAATACAAGACTTAAATAAAATAGTACCAAACTTTAAGGTAGCTAATGCAACAATTCATTTTGATGAAACCTCTCCCCACATGCATGTTATTGGTGTACCAGTAATTGATAATTGTAAAAAAGGTATGAAAAAACAAATTGGTAAATCAAAAGTGTTTACCAAAGAGTCATTAACAGCTATTCAAGATAAAATGAGAAATGCCTGTATCAAGTCTTATAACAAGTTTTATGGTGTTGATAGTAGGCTAAAAGCTAAACGAAAAGGCAGAAATCAAGACATCAATGTAAAAGAAATGGATAATTATAGAGAAATAAAGAAAAGACTTGAACAACAAAAGCAAAAACTTGAAAATGCTAATAAACAAACTAAAAAGTTAGATAATTCAAGTAAAGGTATAATTGAGTTATTAGATAACTTAAAGCCTATGCCCTTTAACAAAAATAATAGCCAAATTTCAAACGAGAATATAGAAAATATCAAAGATTATATTAAAGATGTAACAGATGTTACCCAGACAGTTAGAAGTGTAAATGACTTAAATATGTCAATTAAGGAATTTGAACATGCTACTTCTAAAATAGAGAGTGAAAATTATTCACTTAAAGAGCAAATAAAGCTAAAAGATGATGATATAAAGGAATTAAAAGATGAATTATCAACTAAAGATAAAACAATTATCAAACTAAGTAGTGCTTTAGAAAAAGCTAAAACGGAATTAAGTAAATTTAGAGGATTTTGGAAATCACTTATTAAAAGATTTCAAATGAAAATATTTGATGAAAAATATTATGATATTCCAGAAGATAAACGAAGCTATACTCTTGTAGCAGAAGATTTAGAAAAAAGTGGAATATTTGATAATAACGATTCAGATATAGTTCATAATTCTACAAGAAAAGTATTAACCAATGATGAATTATCTGAAATACAAGCTAAGAAAGAAAAAAAGAAAAACGATTATAACCTAAACTAAAGGAGGTATTTAATATATGTCAAATCAAGATAAAATATATTTTAGCAAACAAGAATACAATAAATTAATGCAGATAATAAACGATAATCTAAAGTGCAAAGATGATGATATTAGATACAGAGCTACAAGATTAAAGGAAAAGTTTGATAATTATGTTCATTTGTATGAAAAAGAAACTAATGGAAAATTAGAAGAAGGCGTTATATATCTAGCTTATACAAATGAATTAAAATGGCTTCTACAAGAATGTATGTATTTAGTAAGGAAGAAAGCTAAAAAGGATTATTATGAAGAATTAAGATTAAAAGAAAAAAAGGAGTGAAATAATTATGAATAATGAATTACCAAAAACAAAGATAGATGAAAAAACTGGAATTGAATATCATTTAGAAGGAGATTATTATATTCCAAATCTTACAATGCCAAAACAAGAAAAGATAACTCTTAATAAATATGGCAGAATGAGATTAAATTACCTAAAAGAGCATAAAAAAGCTGACTATTCAATAATGCTTTTAGATGGTACACTAAACACTCATCTAAAAGGGATTCAAGAACAAGCTACATCAAGAGTTGAACAAATTATTAAACAACTAAAAGATAATAGTGATTTAACCGAAGAAATGAAAAATACAGATATGCTTTATTGGGTTGGAACTATGAATGCTATTAAAAATCAAGCTGAAGAAATAGTTTTTAATGAATTAATATATGTGTAGGAGATGGTGCAAATGAAGAATTTAAGAGAAGTAAAAGATGATTTATTAAAAGAGTGGTTAGAATTTCGAGAAGAAACAGCATTTTGTGAGATGACTCCTCAAGATAAGAAATATTGTATCTATTTTGAAGAAATTGCAGAGAGAATACTAAAAAATGTCCCTGAACAGAATAAAAAATATGTTCAAAAACAACTTGATCAACTTGAAAAAAACTTTATGGATTACTTATATTATTGGAATGAAAAGTATTATAGAAATGGATTTGTAGATGTTATTGAGTTGTTAGAAATATAGAATACAGGATGTGGAGAATTAATAATATTCCCTACATCCTATTTTTACTTTTAAATATTGGCAGTTTTATTGTAAAAATCGACTAAAATTGATATAATATTTTGCAGATAGATAATAATTTATAGAAAGAGGAATAGGTATGAACAAAACAAATATGATTTTGATTTGTATAATAATTGCATTGATTTCAGGAATTATAGGCTTTATAATTGGAATAAATTTCAAAGGAAATAATGAAATAAATTCAAGTTCAGTTTCAATGAAAAATGAAGAAAAAAATCTGGTCGGAACATATAGAACAAACACATGGAATGGAAAAGAAGCAGTTATTGCATTAAAAAGTGACAAAACAATGATATGTCCGAACGGAAGTGGAACATGGTCATTTGAGGATGGCAAACTTTATATTGAATATGATTTTGAAGTTCCACAAATTACAGAAGATGGACGTCAAGAATATAAAAAATCACATAACAAACAAGAAGTTACAATTGTCGAAAGTGGTTTGATGCTAAGTGGTCATTTCTTTGAAAAATTAAGCAAATAAAATTGGTTATTTAGTGTAGTATTAAACATATACTAAACAACTACTAAAAGAATGGAATGTATAAATAATATGAATAATAGTTTAGAAAATTGGTGTATTGCCAATAATAAAAAGTATTTAATTGAAGAGTGGGATTATGAATCCAATGATATATTACCATCTCAAGTGACATATGGAAGTCATAAAGAGGTTTTTTGGATATGCCAAAATGGGCATAAATACAAAAAGCAAATTCATTCAAGGTGTCAAGGAACAGGATGTTCAATATGTTCTGGTGTAAATTTTCAAAGAAGAAATTTATTATTTGATGATTATCCCGAATTTTTAGATGAATTAGATTTAACGGTTAATACTTATGATGATCTAAAGAATATAACATGTAGTTCTCAAAAGAAAATTTCTTGGATATGTAAAAAAAATCATAAATATATTCAATCTGTTGTTAATAAAGTTAAAGGTAAAGGGTGTCCTATATGTAATAATAAACAGGTATTACAAGGATTTAATGATTTAGTAACCTGGTGTAAATATAATAACTGTACTGAAATATTGGATGATTGGGATTATGAATTAAATGATTTCCTGCCTGAAGAAGTAACATATGGTTCAAATAAAATGTGTAATTTTATTTGCCATATTTGTGGATATAAATGGAAAACTCGCATTAATTCTCGTACTTCTCAAAAAACAGGATGTTTTAAGTGCTCGAAAAGAATGAGCAGTTCATTTCCAGAGCAGGCTATTTATTATTATTTAAAGAAACATTTTCCAGATGCAATTAATGGAGATAGAGAATGTTTAGCTGGTAAAGAACTTGATATTTACATTCCATCTTGTAAATTTGCAATAGAATATGATGGGCAAACTTGGCATAAAGATATAAAAAAGGATGAGAATAAAGATTTGTTGTGCAAAGAAAAAGATATTAATTTATATAGAATTAGAGAAGATAATTGTAAATTAATAAATACATCTAACTCTTCTATTTACATATATAAATATCAAGATTGGAATCAATTAAATGTAATAATAATTGATATATTAAAGAAACTAGGAATTTACGATACAGATATTGATATTCTTCGAGATGAGTATTCAATTAAAGAACAATATTATATAGCAAGTCTAAAAGATTCTTTAGGAAATCTTTATCCTAATATTGCAAAAGAATGGCATCCTATCAAAAATGGAAACATTACTCCATATAATGTTTTACCAGATACTCATGATTTATACTATTGGTTATGCCCTAAATGTGGGAATACATATAAGGCAATGGTAAAAAATAGAGTACGAATGAAAAGTGGTTGCCCTAAATGTGGGAAAGAAAATGCTAGTAACAAGCAAAAAGTTAAAGTAAAAAATATAAATACTGGAGAAATATTTGATTCTGTTTCGGACGCTGCTAAAAAGTATAATGTTGATATGGGTGGAATACGAGCTTGCTGTAGAGGAATAACTAATAGTTCACATGGGTATAAATGGGAATATATAGGAAGAGAAGAAGCTTCAAGACCAGTAAATCAAAAACAAAAAAAGCAAAAAAAAGTATTAAATGTAGATACTGGAGAAATATATGATTCTTTAAAGGTTGCTATAGATAAAACTCATATTCAAAATATTTCGGCATGTTGTAGAGGGGTTAGAACAAAAGCTGGGGGATTTAGGTGGAAATACATCAATTAAAATTATAAAAAAACAAAAGATATAAAAATATTTATTTGACATTTATAAAAAATCTGTGTATAATAAATATAGGAAATGGAGAAGCCACAAACGTGGTTTTGCCAAGAAAATGTGTAAACTCACATCTACTCGTCAAAGTACAGATGTGAGCTTTTTTTATTTATGTAGTTGCTTATCAACCCAGTTCTTATATAGAACTGCTATCAAGGCAACGTTTAATGTTAAAGATAACATTAAGGATAGTATAAAAAATAGTATCACTTTAACCATAAACATCACCACCTTTCCTACGAAGATTCGTAAAATTGGTGGCAAAAACCACATCTGCTTATTCTCATTTCCTATGTCAGTTAGTATAACATACATTTTACAACAAAGCAATAGATACAAACAAATATTTGTAAAAACTTTTTTAGAAATTCACTTGATTTTTATAAAATAATTTGGTAATATATTTATAACTTGAATGACTATTTAGTCGTTCGTCAAGAGAGCTAACGAGTTGTAAATATCTACGTCGTTGGCACCAATGCATATAAATTTGAGGTTTATATATGGTTCATTATCCTATAACTAATTACAACTTAGTTATAGGAATTTTTTTATTTATGCACATTGTTTTTTACCATTAGGAAGAACATTAGCAATTACACTCGCTGATAACTTTTTATTAAGAACTTCAGCATTGGCATATACAGTAGAAATAGCATTAGAAGAAGGTGTAATTGAAATAAAAAATAAAATAATCCAAGATTCAACACATACAAATGCAATGTACCAACACATTTCACCAAGAGAGGAGCTAATAAAACAAGCCAAAGAATTGAGAAAATCAATATATAAAATAGATGAGACCATGCACGAAAAATGCCTAAAAAAAGAGAGAGCACTGGCCCTTTAGAGGACCAAATAGAATATACAAAGGAATTACTTAAATTAGTAAAAGAAGATGCAAGATTCACCACAATACCAGCAATAAATGAAAAAATAAATATGTTAGAAGAAACAGTAGGTGATGGTGCAAAAACAAAAACATATTAGGTTTGGTTATGATATAGCTAATGCTTGTGGAAAAACAGGTATTACAATCCAAGGGGCAAGTGCGCTCTTTTTAGCTAATATGAAAAGAATAATTAAATTAAAAGAGGAAAAAATGCAAAATAATGGATAGATATATCCATAAATTTTATAATTTCTTTAATTTGAATAAAAAAATAGCGAATTAGAAAAATTATTTTCCAATTCACTATTTTTTTGAGAGCTTTTGGGGCTACTTTTTCAGCAGCCTCGAAAGTTTGTGCTTTTTTAGAAAAATCCAACAATTTATAAAAAATATAAATCTTTTTTTAAATTGTTGGATAAAAAATTTCTGGTTCTTTGTCAAGTTAGTTGACAAAGAACCACTTTATTTTACACTATCAAAAAAACACAATTAACACACATAGTACTACAAATAATAGAGCATTCAAACATATGTGAGGATTTCAGGCAAAAATATGGAAGCGTAAAAGTATTTTGCAGAATATTCTATACCCAATTAACACATAAACTTATAGACATAAAAATAATTAATATAAAAATACAAATTACTTGACAAAGTCAAAATTTGTTATAGTAAGAGTACCATTTAGTGATACTCTTTTAAACAAATAAACCAGCACTAACCAAAATCCCCAAATTATCATTATAAATTTTATCAAATTGTTCAACAGTCAAAGGATTTTGACCGAAGTCCTGCTTCAATAGTAAATCCAGGTCTATTGTAATCTTTAATAAACCAATCCTTAAATCCTGCAAAGCTCGAATTATAAGGAGTATCTTCTAAACTATAACCACTAATTCTAGCAAAAGTAGAGCCAATCAAAAAGCTATTTTGAGGACTATAATTCTGAAATTGCCAAAAAATCACTTCACCTTGAGTATGATAACTAAGAATTAAACTAAAATTATGTTCCAGAGTAAAATTATAAATGGCTAAAGCCTCAGGTTCTGTTAACGAACTAAAACCAACAAAATCGCGAGGAGCAGGAGATGTAAAACCTTGTTCAAATTTTATTTGTCTAGCTTGTTCCCAGCCAGCAGGGAACTGTAAATTAAGGTCCACACCTCTTATATTAGCTTTCCACCCAGAAGGAAAAGGAATAGTTGGATAATTATCTGCAATAAGTTTAGTATTTGTATATAAAGAAGAATTAGGAGATATCTCGCCTGTTACTAAATCAACACCATCAGGATTAACCATAGGCATAATATAAATACTAACACTATTAAATAAAGTTCTTGCATTAACATTAAAAATCCTTAAATTATTAACATATGAAAAACAATAATCTTCAACAAATTTCATAAGGACTGGACTTGTAATCCATTCATTTCCGATGAATAGAAGAGGAATAAAAAACTTCTTTAGAGCCATTTCCTATTTTAATAACAGGAATATCTTTACCTAAAACACTCTTTCCACTGGAAATTATTTCCAGGAAAGGATAAAGAGATTTTAAAGAATTAATATTATGGTTTAAAATAGAAGAGCTATAACTAATATTAGTAGGGACAATATTTAAAATACTCATAAGCACCTCCAAACTAAAGTAAATAAAAAAGGTAAAACCCTAGTATTATATGCAAAATTAAGAATTTTAGTTACAAAATCATATTGATAAAATTGTCAATTTATGATATAAAATTGCAAAAGGGGGAAAAGATATGAAGAAGAAAATAATAATATTAATTATTGTTTTATTAATTACAGCAGTTGGGGGATTTTTATATTATAAAAATTCTAAAGACAAACCAGAAGAAACTTTGAATGAATATATTGCAAAAATCAATGATGAAAAATACAATGAAATGTATGAATTATTAGATGAAAAAAGCAAACAGAAAATAACTGAAGAGGATTTTGTATCAAGAAATAAAAAGATATATCAAGGAATTGATATGTCAAATATGACAATCGAAATAAAAGATATAAAAAAATCGGGTTCAAAAAGAGTAATTATATATAATACAAAAATGGAAGCTTCTGGTGGAGAAATAACATTTGATAATGAAATTACATTAAATAAAGAAAGTGGATATAAGATAGAATGGAATTCAAATCTAATTTTTCCGGAACTAGAAGATACAGACAAAGTTAGAGTAAGTACATCAAAATCAGTAAGAGGTAAAATTTTAGATAGAAATGGTAAAGAACTGGCAGGAGAGGGAACAGCATCTTCTATTGGCATAGTACCTGGAAAATTAAGCGAAAACAAAGAAGAAGACATTAATAAAATTGCAGAACTATTAGGAACAACAGCAGATACAATAAATAAGAAATTACAAGCTAGCTGGGTAACAGATGAAAGCTTTGTACCATTAAAAACAATTTCAGCAAGTGATACAGAATTAAAAGACAAATTTTTACAAATAAAAGGTGTAAAAATTTCATCTACAAAAGTAAGATATTACCCGCTTGGAGAAGCGGCAAGCCAGCTTACAGGATATGTTCAAACAATAACAAAAGAAGAGCTAGAAAAAAATGAAGGATATACATCAACTTCATTAATTGGTAAAAGCGGATTAGAGCAAAAATATGAAGAGAAACTAAAAGGAAAAAATGGAGTCGAAATTTATATAGAAGACAAAGATGGAAAAAGAAAACAGACTTTAATAAAACAGGACAAAGTTGATGGAGAGGATGTAAAATTAACAATAGATTCTAATCTACAACAAAAACTATACAATGAATTAAAAAATGATGAGGGACTATTTGTAGTAATGAATCCATCAACAGGAGAAATTTTAGCATTAGTAAGTACACCATCAGTTGATGTAAACAAAATGGTACTTGGGGTAAGTACAGATGAGTGGAATGAAATTTCAAATGATGAAAAAACACCAATGCTTGCAAGATACACACAAAAATATTGCCCAGGCTCAACATTTAAACCAATAATAGGTGCAATAGGTTTATCAACAAATTCATTATCAGCAGATGATACTTTTAGCTACTCAGGTTTAAGTTGGCAAAAAGATGCATCTTGGGGAACTTACAATATAACAACTTTAACTGCATACAATGGTGCAAAAAATCTAAAAAATGCATTAATACATTCAGATAACATTTATTTTGCACAAGCAGCTTTAAAAATAGGAAATAAAAATATGACTAGTGGGTTAGATAAACTTAAATTTAATGAAAATATTAAATTTGACCTAAATTTAGCCAAATCACAATATTCAAACGATGGAAAAATTGACAAAGAAACATTACTTGCAGATACAGGATATGGGCAAGGTCAAATTCTAATAAATCCAGTACATATGGCATCAATATATTCTGCATTTTACAATGAGGGAAACATGATAAAACCATACCTAGAATTTAAAGAAGAAAAAGCACCAACAATTTTAGTAGAAAATGCATTTACAAAAGAAGCATCAGAAGAAATAAAAAATGACCTAATACAAGTTGTAGAAAATCCAGAAGGTACGGCAAAGGATATGAAAATAAATAGCATAACCATTGCAGGAAAAACAGGAACAGCTGAACTAAAAGCTTCAAAAGATGAAAAAGCAGATACAATTGGCTGGTTTGACTGTTTCACAGTAAATAAAGACAATCCATATCTATTTATCGGAATGGTAGAAAAAGCAAATAATAACGGAGGAAGTCACTACCTAATCCCAATGATAAAAAGAGCAATAACAAACTAAAAATGAAAAAGTAGAGTAGGTTAAAGAAGTTGAAGATAATTAAATTTGAACTAAATTATGTAAGGAGCCGTTATTTAGTTCAAATTTAATTATCTTCAACTTCTTTAACAGGCTATATCAATTAAATTTTTATCTTGTTAATTCGTATATTGTATCCGCATAAATTTTACATGCCAAAACCAATTTTTCCACATCTACAAATTCATTAGCTTGATGGCACATATCTGTATCGCCAGGAAAGTTCGCACCAAAAGAAATACAATTATCAAATGCTCTAGCATATGTTCCTCCGCCTATTGCAATAGGTTCAAAATTAGAATTTGTTTTTTGATTAAATATATTGCAAAGAGTTTGAACTAAGTAATTATCCTTAGGTACATATAAAGGATTTTGCTTTCCGGCAATGTGAGTTTCTAAAGAATATTTTTCGCATTTTAAGTCAATTAAATTTGTAACAGTTTCAATTGAGGTATTTACCGGAATGCGAAGATTAATACCAACTTGTAAATAATTTTCATAAAATTTTAGATGCCCAACATTTAAAGTAAGTTTTCCAGATTCATCTTCAAAATTAATTCCCAAAGATTTTCCATCAAATTCAGTATTAATAAAATTATTAAAAAATTCAAAAAGTTTAATGTCAAGTTCAAAATGATGGAATAATTTATGTAAAAATACAATCATAGGGGAGATGGCGTTTTTTCCTAAATCTGGATGAGCAGCATGTACTTGAACACCGGAAGATTGGAGTAATACAGAATTTTCTTTAACAGTATAGCTGATTTTTAAATAAGCTAATTCATTGTCAATAAAATTCGTAATATCAGTTAAATTTATTTTAGAAGTATCAATCTCAAGTGTGACATCACACATTTTAGGAACAACATTGATAGCATTATTGTTACAGTCAATATTAGTAATTTTTATTGGATAATTTTCGTATTTTGAAAAATCATCTTTTATGTAAACAGTCGCAATACCTTTTTCGGCATAGATGCATGGAAAATCGGCATCTGGACTAAAACCTATTGTAGGCCATTCTTCTTTTTCCTTATAGTGTTTTATGCATTTCCAACCTTTTTCTTCATTTACACCAAGAATTAGTCTTACTCTTGAGTTGACTTTTTGGTTATCTTTTATAGCCTTCATAGCATAAAGAGAAGCGATAGAAGGGCCTTTATCATCAATTGCACCACGACCAAAAATTTTTCCACTTTTTATTGTAGCCTCAAAAGGAGGAGTATCCCATCCATCGCCACTAGGTACAACATCTAAATGTCCAATAATACCTACAAGTGTTTCGCCCTCTCCAAATTCAATATATCCACAGTAATTATCAATGTTTTTTGTTCTAAAGCCTAGACGTTCTCCTAAATCTAAGACATAATCAAGTGCTTTTTTTGCACCCTGTCCAAAAGGCATATCAGGATTTGGATTTTCTTCAGAAATACTTGGAATATTTATAAGATTACAAGTTTCCTTTACGATATCATTTTTCAAATTATCAATATATTCATCAAACATATAAACCTCCCAAATTTATTTTTTACAATTATATTATAAAATATATTAAACAACAATAAAATTATTGATATTTTTTAGTAAGTATAGTAGAATGTGGGTATAATTAAAGAGTGAAAGGATGAAAAAGATGGATAATATAGAAATTGAAAATAAGGCTAAAGAAATAAGAAAAGACATTATAGAGCAAGTATATAGAGCAAATTCAGGACATCCAGGAGGTTCGTTGTCAATTGCAGATATAATGGCAGTTTTATATTTTGATGAATTAAATATAGATGAAAAAAATCCAAAATGGGAAGATAGAGATAGATTAATATTATCAAAAGGACATTGTTCACCAGCATTATATGGAGCATTGGCTGAAAGAGGATATTTCGAAAAAGAGGATTTAAAAGGATTTAGAAATATAAATAGTAAACTTCAAGGACACCCAAATATGAATGATGTACCTGGTGTAGATATGAGTTCAGGTTCTCTTGGACAAGGATTGTCTGTAGCAAATGGTATGGCAATAAGCGGAAAAATGGATAAGAAAGAATATAGAGTATATTGTATACTTGGAGATGGTGAAATAGAAGAAGGTCAAGTTTGGGAAGCTGCAATGGCGGCAAATAAGTATAGTTTGGATAATTTATGTGTGATAGTAGATAATAATAATCTTCAGATTGATGGAACGATAGAAGAGGTTATGAGTTCATATCCTATTGATAAGAAATTTGAAAGTTTTGGATTTAATGTAGTTACTATAAATGGACATGATATCCAAAAAATAAAAGATGCATTTTCAGCTGCAAGAAATACGAAGGGAAAACCTACTTGTATTATTGCTAAGACCATTAAGGGGAAAGGTGTATCTTTTATGGAAAATCAAGTTGGATGGCATGGAAAGGCACCAAATAAAGAACAATATGATGAAGCAATGAGAGATTTCTAATTTCGCATTGGGGACGGTTCTTTTTCCGAAAAGAACCGTCCCCAATACAAAAAAGGAGAAAGAGATATGAAAGTTTTAATTACAGGAGCATCTTCTGGAATTGGAAGAGATATGGCAAGAGAATTTGCCGAAAGAAAATATGATTTAGTATTAGTAGCCAGAGATGAAAAAAGGCTAAATGAATTAAAAACAGAACTAGAAGTAAAATACAAAATTAATGTTAAAATAGTGGTAAAAGATTTATCTGAAGAGGAAAATTGTATAAGTTTATATGAAGAAAATAAGGATATAGATATATTGGTAAATAATGCAGGATTTGGAGTGTTTGGTGAGTTTACTAAGACAGATTTACAAAAAGAATTAAATTTAATAAAAACAAATGTAATTGCTGTACATATTTTAACAAAACTATATTTAAAAGATATGGTTCAAAAAGATAATGGTAGGATTTTAAATGTATCTTCAATTGCAGGAAGTATGCCAGGTCCACTTATGTGTGCATATTATTCGTCTAAATCTTATGTTTTAAGATTATCAGAGGGGATAAGAGAAGAATTAAATAAGAAAAAGTCCAATGTTAAAATTAGTGTACTTCAGCCAGGACCTGTGAATACGAATTTTAATAATGTTGCAGGAGTAAAGTTTAATTTGAGTTCTAAGTCTAGTGAGTATGTAGCAAAATATGCAATTAAGTATTTTTTGAAAGGAAAATTTAATATTGTTCCTGGATTTATGATAAAATGTGCTAAATTTTTGTCTAAGATTACTCCTGACTTTTTTGTTGCTAAGATTTGCTATCATATGCAGGAAAAGAAAAA
>UMCY01019315.1_pt1 | contig 47736 bp, 37 predicted proteins | sample 1964351 | NCBI WGS metagenome assembly UMCY01 (sample SAMEA4835980, study PRJEB28245) | human gut metagenome | biome: gut microbiome; material: fecal sample | place: Denmark | collected 2008 | reverse complement strand
ATCCTCGACGCTCTTATATGTTGTCTCAGTAAACATGCCATCATTTTCGATAACAATACTGTCAACCATATCGCCGACCGCCACACGTCGCTTCTCAATAGCCTTAACTTTTCCTGACACTGATGAATAGATAGGTGATGAAACAAAGCCACCGGCCTCTGCTATCATCTGTCCCTTCAACACAGTGTCACCTACGGCAACAACAGGCTTAGCCGGTGCGCCGATATGCTGCGAAACCGGATATACCATGTCGCCCTTGGGCAAAACTTCTTTAATTGGTGAATCCTTAGACAGCTCTTTGCCATCATATGGATGAACACCGCCAATAAACGTTTTATGACCCATTTTTGTGCCCCTCTTTCTTTTAGATTAATAACGTGGAAATGCTATTGCACATTACTATTCCTATTATACCACTTATGATTTTTAGTTAAATAGTATATTATGTACTTTTTTTAATACTTTATGTTATAATGTTTATACAAATGATATTCAAGGCAGGAATCAAAAATGAAAAAATTTCACAATGAAGAAATTTACATAAAAACCGATAATTTTTCAGACAGCATATTTAAAGAAAACACAATGTTCTTTGATATTGAGACAACAGGCTTTTCACCGGTGAAAGCGATTGTCTACATGATAGGCTGTGCAAGGCGCATTAAAAATCGTATTGTAATAGACCAGTATTTTGCCGAATCTCCCGATGACGAAGCAGCTGTAATTGAAGCCTTCGCAGGAAGTCTGTCCGGTTGCAGCACTATCATATCCTTCAATGGTGTCGGTTTTGATATACCATTTTTAAAGAATAAATACAAGAAATATAAGCAGGATGACCCCTTCTGTAATGTGCAGATACTCGATATCTTTAAGGAGCTTTCCCCGATAAAGCCTCTTTTGTGCCTCGAAAACTACAAGCAAAAAAGCATCGAAGCATTTCTTGGTATAGATAGGGAGGATAAATATTCCGGTGGTGAGCTCATAAACGTTTATTATGAATATCTTGCCCAAAATGACGACGAAAAGCTATCCCTGCTTTTGACACACAACTACGAGGATGTCCTTGGCATGACAAAGCTCCTTAATATACTTTCGTATAAAGAATGCATACATGGCATTGCAGATATCACCGGTGTATCCGTAAACCCATATACAGCTTACGACGGCAGTCTGATGAATGAGCTTATCATATCATTTGAAAATAAATTCTCCGTTCCAAAATCTGTAAGCTTCCATGACAATGACATCTATCTGACCATCGGCACTACAAAAAGCTACGTGCGTGCAGAGATATTCGAGGGGGAAATGCGCCATTTCTACAGCGATTACAAAAACTACTACTATCTGCCAAAGGAGGACATGGCCATACACAAGAGTGTCGCAGCATATGTCGACCACGAATTCCGCGAAAAATGCAAAGCGTACAACTGCTATGTGCGCAAAACCGGTACCTTCATCAGACAGTACTCTGACTTCATGAAGCCCGAGTTTCGATTCGATATAAAGGATAAGTACAGCTATTTCATGCTGACTGACGATTTCATAAATTCAAAACAGATGGTACTGTCATATGTAAAACACATAACAGACCATCTGTTTAATCTCTGATAAGATATCATGGCTTCCTGAAATTCTCCAATATGTGCCACCCGATACAAATAAAAGCTGTCATATAATTATATATGACAGCTTTAAAATCAAAAACTACTCGTTATCAGAAGCAACCTCGTCGATATTTACATCTGCAACATCTGCTCCATCATCCTCTGAATCAAGAAGAGCCTTCATGCTTAAGCTGATTTTCTTATCGTCCTCATTGAACTCAACAACCTTAGCCTCAATCTCCTGACCAATCTTGAGAACATCTGATGGCTTCTCAACATGATCCTTTGAAATCTGTGAAACATGAAGAAGTGCGTCAACACCAGGAGCAAGCTCGATGAATGCACCAAAATCTGTCATTCTGGCTACTTTACCCTTTACGATATTGCCAGGAGCAAATTTCTCTGTTGCACCATTCCATGGATTCTCGTCATCAAACTTCATTGAAAGAGCAATCTTAGAACCATTGATGTTCTTAACAAATACTCTTACAGTCTGTCCGACTGTGAATACCTTCTTAGGGTTCTCTACTCTGCCCCAAGACATCTCTGAAATATGAAGTAATCCGTCTACTCCGCCAAGATCGATGAATGCACCGAAATCTGTAACATTCTTAACTGTTCCTTCGATTACATCGCCAACATGAAGATTTGCAAGAAGCTCTTCCTGCTGTTTAGCCTTCTGCTCAACGAGTAATACCTTTCTGTTTCCGATAATACGTCTCTTTCTTGGATCGAACTCTGTGATGATAAACTCAATCTCCTGATCCTTGAACTTGTTGAGATCCTTCTCATAAGTATCTGATACAAGGCTTGCAGGGATGAATACTCTTGTCTCATCAACACTGACACATACACCACCGGCTAATACCTGTGTAACTTTTGCCTTTAATACTTCCTGGTTCTCAAAAGCCTCCTCAAGACGCTTGCTGCCCTTCTCTGCCTGAAGGCGCTTGTAAGAAAGGATAACCTGGCCCTCGCCATCGTTAAGCTTAACTACCTTGGCTTCCATCTTGTCGCCAACCTTTACAACAGTAGTAAGATCTACGTTAGGCTCATTTGTGTACTCGTTTCTAGTAATAATTCCGTCTGATTTGTATCCAATATTTAAGAAAATCTCGTCAGGTTTAACATCAATAACGGTACCTTCTACCACTTCTCCATTTCTTATAGTTTTAAAAGATTCTTCCAGCATTTGTTCAAAGCTCATTTCTGACATTCTTTGAAACCTCCTCAATGATATTATTTGGGGTTGAAGCCCCTGCTGTAATACCTACGTTATTGTTGGACCTGATTTGTGTATAATCCATTTCGTCACTTGTCTGTATATAGTAAGTATTTTTGCATTCGTTTTTACATATTTCAAATAGCTTCTGTGTATTGGAGCTGTGCCTATCGCCTATGACAATCATGACATCTGAGCACTGTGCTACCTTTCTTGCTTCGGTCTGTCTGACCTCTGTAGCATTACAGATTGTATTTAAAACAGTTATATCATAACCTTTTTTTGCAATAATTTCAACTATATCTTGAAATTTATTGTAGTTAAATGTCGTTTGTGACACTATGCATAGTTTTTTTGTACTATTTTTCATGTAATTTTCGGCATCCTCAGGCGAATTTATGATGGTTACATGACATTTTTCGTCTGCCCAACCCTTTATCCCGCACACCTCAGGGTGCTTTGGACTGCCGACAATTATAATATCATAGCCCTTTGAGCTGTAATCCTCCACATATCTGTGAATTTTTGATACAAAAGGACAGGTTGCATTAAGCACCTCAAAGCCACAGTTTTTTATCCTGTCATACTCAGCCTTGCTTATACCGTGTGAACGGATAATCATCACACCCTTTTCATGAGAAGAAAGCTCATCGAGATCGTTTATGACGGTTACGCCATTTTTTTCCATATCCTTTACGACCTCATCATTGTGAATAATCGGGCCATAGGTGTATATAGGCACATTTTCCTTTTCAATTGCCTCATAGACCATATTTACTGCTCTCGTCACTCCAAAACAAAAGCCGGCACTCTTTGCGATAGTAAGCTCTCCCATACGCTATGCCTCTTTCACAAGCTGCTTCATTCTATCTACCACCTCATCGATTGTCATATCAGACGAATCAAGCAGCACAGCATCATCCGCCTGCTTCAAAGGTGATGTCTCTCTTGTCATATCCCTGTGGTCTCTCTCTATAATATCCTTCTCGATTGCATCAATATCGCATTTCTCACCCTTTGCAGTAAGCTCATCGAAGCGTCTCTTTGCACGTACTTTAGAGCTTGCTGTTAAAAATATCTTGACATTGGCATCAGGAAGCACAACAGTTCCTATATCTCTTCCGTCCATCACCACATTCTCTCTGGCAGCGAGCTGTCTTTGAAGCTCAACAAGCTTTTCTCTAACTACAGGATAAACACTGGTAGCTGATGCCATATTGCCGACAGCCTCCTGTCTTATAAATCCTGTGATATTCTCACCATTTAAGATAACCTGCTGTTCACCGTTTTCATAGCTGATAGAAACCTCAACATTCTTACACAGCTTCGTGATGGTGTCAATATCATCCTTGTCCACACCCTTTTGGATAAAATAGTATGCCATAGCACGGTACATGGCACCTGTATCGACATAAATTGCGCCAAGTTCCTTTGCAAGTCTCTTTGCTATAGTGCTTTTTCCGGCTCCTGCCGGTCCGTCAATTGCTATATTGTATCTCATAATTTCTCCTTAAAATATTATTGTTCATCATTTTTATTAAAATCCCAGCTGCTCAATTCACTATGCGCATAAATAACTGTTATTATAAGTGTCTCAAAATAGTTTTCCAAATCATCAAACCGCTGCACTTGTTCCTGCCAGATATCCTGTGGACCATGCTATCTGCAGATTGAAACCTCCCGTATATGCATCCAGATCCAGCACCTCGCCGGCAAAGTAGAGACCATTCACAAGCTTCGACTCCATAGTGGATGGATTGATTTCCTTCACATTTATGCCGCCCTTTGTGATAATAGCTTCATTATATCCTCTTGGACCATTAAGAGTGACAGGCAGCTTCTTAAAAAGCATAAGAAGTCTGTTTCTTTCCTCTTTCGATATCTCATTAACCTTCTTATCCGGGTCAATGCCTGAAAGCTCAATTATCACCGGAATCATTTTTGCAGGCAAAAGCTTGTTTATCGAATTCTTAAACTGCTTGTTTTTTGCCTCCTCAAACTCCCTGAGAATCCTCTTGTCCAAGGCCTCCTGTGTGAGAGCCGGCTTCAAATCAATATACATGTCAAGAGGCTGCTTAATAAGGCTTTGCTTAATTGATGCACTCGCAGACAAAATCATAGGGCCGCTGACCCCGAAATGCGTAAAAAGCATCTCTCCAAAATCCTCATACAGCTTCTTTTTGCCACTATATATGGAAATAGCCGTATTTCTAAGTGAAAGCCCCTGAAGACTCTTTACCCACTCTTCCTTTACATTAAAAGGAACGAGTGAAGGTGTGCACTCTGTCACAGTATGACCTGCATCCTCTGCCATTTTGTAGCCGTCACCTGTAGAGCCTGTAGACGGATATGAAAGTCCTCCTGTGGCAACAATGACTGCATCAGCATCCATTTTGGTGCCATCCTTTAATATGACACCTGTTATTTTTAATTCAGGCTTTTTATCACTAGCTTCCTCATCTGCCCTAGTATCAGTGATTTTCTCATAGCACAGCTTCGATACCTCCGTATGAAGCAATACCTCCACTTTCTTTTCCTTCAAAGCTCTCTGTAAAGCAAAAATCACATCCGACGACTTATCAGACACCGGAAATACACGATTGCCACGCTCCACCTTTACAGGCATGCCATGACTCTCAAAAAAATCAATCACCCTGCTGTTGTCAAAGCCATAAAATGCACTGTACAAAAACTTACTGTTGCTCTTTACATTTAAAAAAAGCTCCTCAACATCGCACGCATTGGTCAGATTGCATCTGCCTTTTCCGGTTATATATATTTTCTTCCCAAGTTTCTCATTTTTTTCAAGAAGCGTAACCTTATTTCCTACATCTGCAGCAAAATATGCTGCAAGCATTCCGGCGGCTCCGCCTCCTACCACAATAATATTCTTACTCATCCTGTGATTCCCCCAGCTTTGCGTAATGTACTTTTATAGAGTCATCAATGTAATCAATCTCATCATTCTCATATACCTGATACTCATTCCATATATCCTCAAGCTCTGTCAGTGTCTTTGCGACAATATTCTGCTTTTTCATGCAAAGAGCCACAATAAGGGCATTGATGACAGAAAGCGGAGCCACGAGTGAATCAACTATAGAGGCCATATCACTGTCGGCAATCAGATTACATGAAGAATACAGATTCATCGGTGAATGAATGCTGTCTGTGATAGTGATGACCTTTGCGCTCCTGTTGTTGGCAAATTCTAATGCCTTAAGAGTACGCATAGAGTAACGCGGAAAGCTGATGCCGATAATCACATCATCCTTGCCAATGCGCACCATCTGCTCAAAAAGCTCGCTCGAGCTGTTTGTCGTAAGCAGGCACACATCCTCAAACATCAGATTCATATAAAATGCAAGAAAGCTTGCAAGAGGTGCACAGCTTCTGATTCCGACAATATAAATTTTCCTTGACTGTAAAATAGTATCTACCGCCAGGTCAAATGCATCCGCATCAATTTTTTCCAGAGTGGTCTTAATCTTGTCACGATCAGACTGCAGTACAGTCTCAAGAATCTGTGACTGGCTGATACGCCCATATGTGACCTCCATTCGCTGAACCGAATTGAGCTTGTTCCTTACAAGCTCCTCAAGTGCCTTCTGAAAATCGGGATACCCCTTATATCCGAGCGATGTAGCGAACCTGACAACCGTAGACTCAGAAATTCCTACCGTCTCGCCCATCTTAGCCGCTGTCAGAAAGACAGCCTTATCATAATTATCAGTTATGTATGTAGCAAGCAGCTTGTGCCCCTTGCTCATCGTACTGTATTTAGCATTTATCCTGTTAAGTAAGTCGTTAGTATTTGACATCATATACTCCTGAGCTTTCCCATTTATGGCTGTGCTTCACACATTTGTGTGATCTGCAGCGATTTTTTCATACCTTAAAATATTATCACTTTTTCTCACTATATGAAAGAGCGAATTTATATTTTTTATATTTGTTACAGAACAGCCTCGTAAGTCCCCCTGTCCACACAATATAAAAAACAGGCCCGGCAAAGCCGGACCTGTTTGAAATTCAAAAGCATGAATTATATTTTTAAATACTATACAGGATAAGCCTTATTCTCAGTATCAGCGGCCTTTGCATCAACACCTGTCTGCTGTGCCTGTCTGTACTTGAAGAAATCAGTAGCAACCTGTGGGAAGAGAGCATAAGAAAGAACATCCTCATCCTGCTGTTTCCACTGCTTCATCTCAGCCTCAATCTTGTCAAGCTCAGGCTCGAGAAGATCTGCCGGACGACATGTGATGGCATTCTTCTTATCATCACCAAGAACCTTGTCAACAACCTCAGGGTTGAAAGGCTTAACTGTCTGTCCATACTTACCAAGAAGGATATCTTTAGTCTCCTTAGTAGCAACCTTGTATCTCTCGCCCATGAGTACGTTAAATACAGCCTGTGTACCAACGATCTGTGAAGATGGAGTTACAAGTGGTGGCTCACCGAGGTCTTTACGCACACGAGGTACCTCTGCGAGAACCTCCTCGTACTTGTCCTCTTTGCCCTGCTCCTTGAGCTGTGAGATAAGGTTTGAAAGCATTCCTCCAGGAACCTGATAACGGAGAGTATTGATATTTACTCCGAGTACCTTTGGGTTCATGAGACCTGAAGCTAAAGCTTCCTCTCTCATTGGTCTGAAGTAATCAGCAATCTCACTTAAGAGATTAAGATCAAGACCTGTATCAAACTCTGTGCCCTTGAATGCCTCAACCATAACCTCTGTTGCAGGCTGGCTTGTTCCAAGAGCGAATGGTGACATAGCTGTGTCAATGATATCAACTCCGGCCTCAACAGCCTTCATGTATGTCATTGAAGCAACACCTGATGTGTAGTGTGTATGAAGCTCGACAGGAAGGCTTGTAGAATCCTTTAAAGCCTGAACAAGCTCTGTAGCCTTTGCAGGAACTAAAAGACCGGCCATATCCTTGATACAAAGTGAGTCAGCACCCATGTCCTCAACTCTCTTTGCCATATCCATCCAGTAGTCAAGTGTGTAAGCATCTCCAAGTGTGTATGAAAGAGCTACCTGGGCATGTCCCTTTTCCTTGTTACATGCTGTAACTGCTGTCTGTAAGTTTCTAATATCATTTAAACAGTCGAAAATACGGATGATATCGATTCCGTTTGCGATTGACTTCTGTACGAAATACTCAACAACATCATCTGCATATGGACGATATCCTAAGATATTCTGTCCACGGAAAAGCATCTGGAGCTTTGTATTTTTGAAGCCGTCTCTTAATTTTCTGAGACGATCCCATGGATCTTCCTTTAAGAATCTAAGGCAGGCATCAAATGTTGCACCACCCCAGCACTCTACTGCGTTGTATCCAACCTTGTCCATTTTGTCAACGATTGGAAGCATCTGCTCTGTTGTCATTCTGGTTGCAATCAGTGACTGATGTGCATCACGAAGAACAGTTTCTGTTATTTTTAATGGTTTCTTTACCACTTCTGACATGATTAATCCTCCTTAATTAAATCTAAATACCGAATATAGCCATGAAGCATCCGGCCGCTACGGCAGTTCCAATAACACCGGCTACGTTAGGTCCCATAGCATGCATAAGAAGGAAGTTTGTTGGATCCTCTTCTGCACCGACCTTCTGAGATACACGGGCAGCCATAGGAACAGCGGATACACCGGCTGAACCGATAAGTGGATTGATCTTGCCTTTTGTAAAGAAGCATAAAAGCTTTCCAAAAAGTACTCCGGCAGCAGTTCCAACCATGAATGCAATAAGACCAAGGATAACGATCTTGATTGTGCTCATATTAAGGAATGACTCTGCGCTTGTAGAAGCACCTACTGATGTACCGAGTAAGATAACTACAATGTACATAAGGGCGTTGCTTGCTGTCTCCTGAAGCTGACGTACTACACCAGACTCACGGAAAAGGTTTCCAAGCATGAGCATACCAACGAGTGGTGCTGTAGTTGGAAGCAGTGTACAAACAACGATAGTAACTACTACAGGGAAGAGAATTCTCTCAAGCTTGCTTACAGGACGAAGGTTCTGCATCTTGATCGCACGCTCTTTCTTTGTAGTAAATAATTTCATAATTGGCGGCTGGATGATAGGTACTAATGCCATGTACGAGTACGCTGCCACGGCGATAGGTCCCATCAGACCTGTCTGACCTAATTTTCCGGCAAGGAAAATAGATGTAGGTCCGTCAGCTCCACCGATGATAGATACGGCTGCTGCTGCCTTGTCATTAAATCCGAGAAGGATTGCAAGGAAATAAGCTCCGAAAATACCAAACTGTGCTGCAGCTCCGAGTAAGAAGCTGATAGGGTTTGCGATAAGCGGACCAAAGTCTGTCATAGCTCCGACACCGAGGAAAATCAGTGAAGGAAGAATTGACCACTCATCAAGTGTATAGAAATAATAAAGTAAACCACCTACTCCATTGCTTGAGTGCTCAGGACTTACAATAATATCAGGATAGATATTAACAAGGAGCATACCAAAAGCAATAGGTACTAAAAGTAAAGGCTCAAATCCTTTTTTAATAGCCAAAAACAGGAATACACATGCTACGGCAATCATAACATAGTTTCCGACTGACAGATTAAAAAAGGCAGTCTGATGTAGGAGGTTTGAAAGTGTTTCACCTACGTAACTCAAATTAGTTTACCTCCTGGAATTAGTTTAATGTTGCAAGTAATGCACCTGACTCTACTGAATCACCAACAGCAACATCAATGCTTGCTACTGTTCCATCCTGTGGTGCAACAACAGGTGTCTCCATCTTCATGATCTCAAGAATAAGAAGTGTATCACCCTTCTTTACTGCATCGCCAACCTTAGCCTCGAGCTTAAATACCTTTCCGGCAGCTCCGGCCTCAACCTTGATGCTTCCTGCTCCTGCAGGTGCTGCAGCCTTTGGTGCAGCGGCAGCAGGTGCTGCAGCTCTTCTAGGTGCGCTTGCTGTGCTAGGTGTGCTTCCTGTCTCTTCTACTGTAACATCGTAAACATTTCCGTTAACGGTAATTGTATAGTTTTTCATCTCAAATGTCCTCCTAAATTATCTTCTATTGATTGAACGGACTACAAAGCCCTCTGTTGTAGTACCCTCGCTTGCTGCTATAGCTGCTGAGATAACAGCTACAAGCTCTGTATCATCTGTAAGGTCTGTAGCAGGCGCTGCTGCAACAACAGCCTCTTTCTTTTCAGGCTCGCTCTTAGCTTCTGCCTTCTTTGGCTTATTGCCGATAAGAGCAATAAACTTGAAACAGTAAATGATAAGAGAGATAAGAATAAGTACACAGAATACAATACTCATTGAAATTACTGTGTTCTGTCCTGCCTTAGCAAGCTTCTGTCCCATTGTCTGAACAGGAGTAAGTGAGATACCTGTTACCTCCATGGTAACCGAATCATATACTAATTCGTATGTTACATCCTGCTTGCCAAATGTAAGTGTCATGTCGGTAGTGAGTGTACCACCTGACTTAGTTACTGTAAAATCCTTGCCATCAGTTGCATCCTTTACGTCTCCGTATTTGTCAACCAGATCAAGCCATGATGAAACGGCATCAAGCTCAGCGTCGATATTTTTCATTGAAACGCTTGCTCCCGACTGTCCGAGTGTGTTGTAAACAACCTCACCCTCTGTCATGCCTGTCTTCTCCTCAACTCCCTTGACACTCTTCTCATAGCTGTCATAACCGCCACAACTATCTACGAGTGCAATGTAGTTCTGGATGTTGCTAAGGCTGTCTGTTGCCTCAGTATGAAGCTCGTCTGTTGTGTATCCGCCATATGTCTTTTCGGCATTGTCAGAGCCACATGCTCCAAGCATACATACAATCATAAGAAGGCTAAGGATATATGTTATTTTTTTCTTCATAACAAAATGCGCCTTTCTATTATTTAGTTCCGTGTTTCTTCTCTGGTGCATCTACATATTTGGTGTAAAGCATCTCAAAAGCACCTACAAGATATTTTCTTGTGTCAGCCGGATCAATGATGAGGTCTACATATCCTCTGGCTGCTGCTGATGAAACAGAAGACTGAAGCTTCTCGTAATCAGCTGCCTTCTCATCGATTTCCTTGGCATCAGCGCCCGGATACATAATCTCAGCTGCAATCTTTGAATCCATCATACCAATCTTTGCATCAGGGTATGCATAAACCATATCAGCTCCGATTGACTTAGAGTTCATTGCAACATATGCGCTTCCGTAAGCCTCTCCTGTAATCAGGTTAACCTTAGGACATGTTGCACTTGAGAATGCGTATGTCATTCTGGCAAGAGCCTTTGCAAGCTTCTTCTCAGAGCACATGCAGTTCTTGAATCCGTTTACGTTTGTAAGTGTAAGTACAGGAATTGAGAAAGCATCACAGAATGATACAAACTCAGCTGCCTTGTTGCAGCCCTTTGCAGTAAGAGAAAGTGCAAACTCCTCTGCCTTCTTGCCCTCAGCATCATATACTGTGCTGCAGTTTGCAACTGCACCGACTGTCATGCCGTTTAATTTAACAAAGCCTGTTACCATATTCTTGGCAAAGTCTTTCTTTGTCTCAAAGAATACATGATCATCAGAAAGCTCTGATAAGAGGAATCTTGGATCAGCCTTCATATCAGCCATGCTGTTACATGCTCTGTTGAGATCATCCTCACATGAGTCTGTATATACATCTCCCTCGTTGTTGAGTGGAAGCATGCTGACAAGAGCTCTGATATCAGCGATAATATCATCCTCTGAACCAATTCCGTCTACACATCCATTGTTCTCACTCTGGAATGAAGCTGCTGCTGTATCGCATTTCTCAACGCGGTTACCCTCTATTGCATCAGGAGTATTAACAAACATTCTGCCCTTAGACTCTTCGATATAAGCGAAATCACAAAGAGCCGGTACTACAGAAAGTCCGCCACCGCAGTTACCGAATACACCACAAATCTGTGGAATAACGCCACTTGCTGCAACTTCCTTGGCGTAAATAAGACCAAATCCGTCTAATGCATCAACTGACTCCTGAAGTCTGATACCACCGCAATCGATAAATCCGATAACAGGTGCGCCCATTTTCATGGCCATATCATATACAGAAGCAATTTTCTTTGCATGCATCTCGCCGATTGTTCCGTTAAGAACTGTTGCATCCTGGCTGTAGATAAATACAAGATTTCCATCAATCAGACCGTGTCCGATAATAACACCATCTGAAGGAGCTTTTGCTGCAGTAAGGTTAAAATCTGTACTGCGAGCTGTCACAAGAGAACCAATTTCCATGAAACTGTTCTCGTCGACTAACTTAGCAATACGCTGCATTGCCAAGCTTTGATTGTTACTACTCATTTTATATCCTCCATCTATAAAAAAATAAAATTTTTCGCTAGTATGATAATAGACTATTTCTAAATTTTTTTCAACTAATTTGTTAAATTTTTAACCTTATTTTTTGTTTAGAAAAAATTTCCTATATTAATTGTAAAATTCTTGAGAAAATTCTTGCAAATTTTCTTATTCTTCTTGTTGTTTTCTATATATTTTAAGTCAATTGTGTTTCTATCCTCTTTTTTTACCGCCGGAGTTTCTTTTCCTGCTGCCTGTTTATCCGTTATATCTTCGTCAGCTGCCTGCTTATCCGTTGTCTGTGTATCACCGGTCTGTTGTGTTGTTACACAAGCAGCATCACAGTAAGAATCTTCGGCAGCATCTGAAACCGCATACTCCACCAGACTCTTTGCATCAGCCCACTTATAGTTTTTATTGTTTGGCCACCCACAGCCCAAGAGAGAAAGGCACATTCTCCTTCCATCCTTTTCAACTGCTGCGACATAGCAGTAGCCTGCCTTTGTGGTAAAGCCGGTCTTTCCCGATATGCAGTAGTCCGTCTCCGTAAGTAGCCTGTTGTGATTGCTAAAAACCATCTGACCTTCCTTTGTCTCAAACGTGTACTGCATAGTCTGTGTTATCTCAAGAAACTGTGTTGATTTTGGTGATTTCCACGCACAATAAGACATTATAACACACAAATCTCCCGCTGTGGAGTGGTGAAAGCTTATATCATTCTCAGCATCCAGCCCGTTTGGTGTAATAAAATACGTGCCGAGGCACCCTATCTCATTTGCTTTTTCATTCATAAGCTTTGCAAAGCCCTCCGTCGAGCCGCCCACATGTTCCGCAATCGCATAGGCACAGTCATTGAACGACTCAAGCATCATGCCATAGAGTAAATCCTTCATATTATAGCTATTCCCGGCCACAAGTCCAAGCTTGACCGCAGGCTGTGATGCGGCATTTTGTGAAATCGTAACAGTATCATTTATATCAGCTTTTTCAAGTGCCACAATACACGTAAGAAGCTTCGTGGTGCTGGCATTTGCCATGCTGTCTCTCATATTTCTGCCATATATAAACGTCTCGTCATCCGCATCATATAATGCCGCTGAAACAGCATGAAGCTTTGGCTCATTTACGGCTTTGTCTGTATTTTCAGCCGCCATTTCACCGCCCATTTCCGCTGCCATAAACACACTTTTCTTTTCCAAACCGGGCATTTTTTGCTTTTCTAGTGTCTTAAAACCAAGCAAACAGCTGACAGTACAAACCAACACACAAATGAAAACTATTAAAGCTATTTTCGACTTATATTTTTTTAAAAAAATAATCATATAATTACCTCCATCGGTAATATATATGATTATTTGCATGTCCTTATTATATGAAATGGCAGCTTACGCAATACACCTACACTACACATCAAGCTTCACATGCATCTCTTCCTCTGCCTCCTGCTTAAACTCCTCAACCTGCACAGGGCTTAATACCGGCAGCTCGTCGATAGACGAAACCCCAAAGCTCCTTAGAAATTCCTCTGTGGTTCCAAACAAAAGCGGCCTTCCCGGAGCATCAAGCCTTCCAAGCTCCTGCACCAGATTGTACTCGACAAGCTTGCTTATGGCATGTTCACTTGACACACCTCTGATTTTTTCTATTTCAGCCTTTGTTACAGGCTGCTTGTACGCTATGATTGAAAGAGTCTCTAAAAGCACATCCGTAAGCACCCTCTTCTTAGGCTGCTTTGCAATGCGGATGAGATATTCATACATCTGTGGCTTTGTACACATCTGATAAGCCCCATCAAGCTCTATGATATTCATACCTATATTTGAAGAGCTTCTATACTCCTTGATCAGCTCGTCAAGCAGCTTTTTTGTTTCTTTTTCATTTAATTGTATTGCATCGGCTATCCTTCCAAGCTCCACGGATTCTCCCATGGTAAATAAAATAGCCTCTATTGCAGCTTTATAATTCATATATCATCAAACCCTCTTTATGCAGCAATCCTTGACTCAATCCGGATATCATCAAAAATATGCTCCTGAACGATAGTTAATTTTCCGGTCTTCATAAGCTCCAGTATTGCAAGAAATGTAACTATGACTTCCACTTTGCTTGACGATGCAGTAAGCAGCCCTCTGAAGCTGAAGTGCTTGTGTGAGGCAGCATAGTCTGTCAGATATTCCATCTTTTCCTCTAAGGAGACCTCTTCCTTTTCAATCTTTCCAAACTTCGAGCGGACCTTATCTATCTTTTCTTCCTGTCTCTTCATTATACTTTGAAAGATTCTGTTTAAATCAGAAAGACGGATATCTCCGACAAGCTCCTCAAGATTAACAGGCTCCTCATATGCAAGGACCTCATCAGGTATGTCCTTCTTCTTATACCACACCTTGCCGGCATCCATTTGGCGATCCTTAAGCTCATTTGCCATGCACTTGTACATCTTGTACTCAAGCAGCTGCTGCACAAGCTCTGCTCTTGGATCTTCCTGCTCCTGCTCTTCTTCCTCTTTCTTTGGGAGAAGCATCTTTGACTTTATGTCGAGGAGCGTAGCTGCCATCACGAGAAACTCGCTGAGCGTGTCCAGGTTATCCTTTTTCATCTGGTCCACATACTCCATGTACTGCGCTGTAATCTCGACAATCGGGATATCATAAATATTTACTTTATTTTTCTCTATCAGGTATAAAAGCAGATCAAGCGGTCCCTCAAACACCTGAAGCTTAAAAGTCATATCCATAATTTGTTCTCCGTTAATCCCTCAAAAACTGTGCCATAACGTAATTGGCTACATCCTTTCCTCTCTCCGATAAATAGATATGCCCGTCCTTTACCACGAGCAGCTCCTGTTTTTTCAGGATGTCTATCGTATCCTTGTAGATTGCATCTATCGAAATACCAAATGCCCTCTCAAAGGCTTCTCTTGTGACCCCCTCATTCATACGAAGTCCAAGAAACATAAACTCCTCCATCTGTCCCTTTTTGTCTATAACATCAGCTGCCACATGCAGATTGGCCTTAAATATATCATCACCCACATCATGTATATGACGGCAGCGCGACAGATATTCATCCATATCGGATGTATTGGTATATCTGACATTTGATATAAGCGATGCCGCCCCTATTCCAAGTCCTAAATAGTCAGCTCTGGTCCAGTAGCCTATATTATGGCGGCACTCCATACCTCTTTTAGCATAGTTAGATGTCTCATACTGCCTGTAGCCGGCATCCATAAACGCCTTCTGTCCCGCCTTTTCCATATCATATAACTCGTCCTCGTCAGGCAGAAACTCCGTTCCCATGCCCGCCTCCTGGCGCACCATGTCAAACTTGTACTTTTCATAGAAAGGAGTACCCTTTTCCACTATAAGAGAATACGCCGATATATGATCCGGATGAAGCCTTATGATCTTGTTTACTGTCGCCATATACTGTGACGCTGACTGTTCCGGCAGACCATACATCAAATCTACATTGATATTTTTAAAGCCCACGTTTCTGGCCACCTCGTAATTCGTCACAAACTGTTCAAAGGTATGTATACGCCCGAGCCGCTTAAGCTCATCATTATTTGCCGACTGCAGTCCTATGGACAGGCGGTTGATTCCCGCATCCTTGTATGCTAAAAGCTTTTCCCTGCTAAGCGTACCGGGATTGCACTCTATGGATATCTCAGCATCAGGCAGCACATTAAAGCAGTCAAACACACCCCCCATCAAAGCAGCAATCCACTGCTCATCTATAGAGCTTGGTGTACCTCCTCCGATATAGACAGATGACACCTGATAGTTCTTCATAAGCGGGCCGTAAAATATCATTTCCGCCATAAGCCCCTTGACATAACGAAGCTTTGCATCATCGTCTGCTGGAAATGATAAAAAATCACAATATTCACATTTTCTCACACAAAATGGTATATGAATATAAATCTCAAGATTCTTCATATGTGCGATTACTCCTCATCCAGCTTAAGCACACTCATGAATGCCTCCTGTGGTATCTCTACATTGCCCACCTGACGCATCCTCTTCTTTCCTTCCTTCTGCTTCTCAAGCAGCTTCTTCTTACGTGAAATATCACCACCGTAGCACTTGGCAAGTACATCCTTTCGAAGCGCTTTAACCGTCTCTCTTGCTATAATCTTACCACCGACTGCTGCCTGAATAGGTATCTCAAACAGATGCCTTGGTATCTCACCCTTAAGCTTCTCACACATCTTACGGCCTCTTTCGTATGCACTCTCCTTGAATACGATAAATGAAAGTGCATCGACCATTTCCTTATTGATTAAGATATCAAGCTTGACAAGCTCTGAGCGCTCATAATCCTTCATCTCATAGTCAAACGAAGCATATCCCCTCGAGCGTGACTTTAAAGCATCAAAGAAATCATAGATAATCTCATTTAATGGCAAGTCGTACTTTATGAGAGCTCGTGTTTTTTCGATATACTCCATGCTGATATAGACTCCTCGTCTCTCCTGGCACAGCTTCATAATCGCACCGACATAGTCACTTGTGACCATAATCTCTGCAGATACGTATGGCTCCTCCATATACTCAATCTCTGACGGATCCGGCATATTTGAAGGATTGGTCAGATCTATCACCTCACCGCTTGTCTTGTGAATCTTATAAATAACACTAGGTGCAGTGGTAACGAGATCCAGATCAAACTCTCTCTCCAGTCTCTCCTGAATAATTTCCAGATGTAAAAGACCAAGGAATCCGCATCTGAAGCCAAAGCCAAGTGCCAGAGAGGTCTCAGGCTCAAACTGTAATGAAGCGTCGTTAACCTGCAGCTTTTCAAGCGCATCCCTTAAATCAGGATACTTTGCACTGTCCGCAGGATAAAGACCACAGTAAACCATAGGGTTGACCTTCTTATAGCCCGGGAGTGCCTCATCGCACGGTCTGTCAACGAGTGTAACTGTATCACCCACGCGTGTATCCCTGACATTTTTGATGCTGGCCGCAATGTATCCAACCATACCGGCCGAAAGCTCATCGCATGGTATAAACTGGCCTGCGCCAAAATACCCCACCTCTGTAACCACATCAGATGCACCTGTAGCCATCATCTTTATTGTGTCTCCTACCTTTACAGAGCCCTCTCTCAGTCGGCAGAAAATAATGACTCCCTTATAAGAATCATATGTTGCATCAAATATAAGTGCCTTAAGCGGTGCATCTTTATCTCCTGTTGGTGCCGGAATCTTTTTTACAATCTGCTCCAGCACATCATCTATATTGAGTCCTGTCTTTGCGGAAATACGCGGTGCATCCATAGCTTCGATACCGATAACATCCTCTATCTCCTGTGCCACCTCATCCGGGCGCGCACTCGGCAGATCCACCTTATTTATAACAGGAAATACATCCAGGCCATGATCCAGTGCAAGGTAAACATTTGCAAGTGTCTGTGCCTCAACGCCCTGGGCCGCATCCACTACAAGTATAGCTCCGTCACATGCCGCAAGACTCCTTGATACCTCATAGTTAAAATCCACGTGTCCCGGTGTATCTATCAGATTAAAAATATACTCTTCGCCATCCTTTGCGTTATATATAATACGGACTGCCTGAGACTTGATTGTGATACCACGCTCTCTCTCTAAATCCATATTGTCGAGCACCTGAGCCTGCATTTCCCTGCTGGTAAGTGTGCCTGTTTTTTCTATAATTCTGTCCGCGAGTGTAGATTTACCGTGATCAATATGGGCAATAATACAAAAATTGCGGATTTTGCTCTGATCTATTGACATATGTCCTCCTAATGCTTTCAATAACTCATCAAAGTTTATCAGATTTGTGAAATAAAGTCTATATCATTTTAACACTTTATCAAGTATATCTGCAAGTGGTTCCATTGCATTGTATGCCTCCTCCTTGGTATTTGTCTGCGCTCCCACCTCCACGAGCAGTGATTTCGGACACAGATGCATATTATATCTGTATCCCTTTAAGTATATGCGCCTTGCAAGCCCCGGATAATACTCATTTGCCATGAGCTGCAGCTGAAATGAAAACGCCAGATTATCCCCCAGATACTCATTGGGCAGACTATTAATCGGTCCCCTTGCAGCAGTGCGGCACAGCCCGTTAAAAAACATAATCTGTGCCATAGGCTTTCCATCTATTGTGGCAGCAAGCCTTGTAGTCTCAGCCACTCCATCCCTGTGCAGGTCAATAACCACCTTTATAGACGGATTTTTCTCAATAATCTCTGTAATCTCAGGAAGTGAATTAGAATACGCATGGTCGCGGTCATTCACATCATACTCCCCCTTGTGATGCAGCACATTGTAGCCGTATTTTTCCCTCAAAAGTGATTCAAGCCTGTCACCCACTCCAACTACGGTCTCTGTCTCTGATGTATCAAGGGAATCACTGTACCCCTCCTGCGAATGTGTATGGTATATGAGTATATCAGGACCGTTGCCTGACTTTTCTATAGACATATCGCGCCCAAGCAAAGCCTCCTCACATAGCTCATCGGCTCCTATATATGTAGTCTTGTCCACCTGATAATAGTTTTTTACCAGATTGTCAAAGCTCATATCTACCTGCGGCATTTTCACGTTCTGCTGCTCCTTGAGCTCTGCCAGCTCACCGTTTTTTTCAGCTTCATCAACAAATGCCAGCTGGTCGGTATCCGGCAGCATATTGTTCCTGACACTTGCATTTTCATTTTCCATCGCAGCAAGCTCCTCATATGAGAGAATACCTCCTGCTGTATCCTCATCCTCCACAATACGCAGCTCCTTCTTTTTTGAATCATCACACTCCTTGTCAGAATATGTAAGGTGCGGAAATTTTTCTTCCACGAACTTCTTTCCCACACCATCACCGCAAAACAGCATAGACGCAATATATATAAATGCTATAAGCACAATCATTTTCTTCTTCACAATATCATCTCCCATCTAAAGCATCAGGCAGCCCCTGCTACATAAAGCATATGCGGCTGGCTCTAATGATATTCGAAGCAATAAAATTATTCACTATAGTCATCATATTCATCGTTTGAAAAAGCCATATTTATGCCCTCAGATAAAAGCCCTGCCAGTCTCTTAACCGTCTCGTCAATATCCTTTGGCGTCACAAACATGCCGTTTAACTTAGGCGACATGAGCTTTGCGGTGTTCTCCCGGCTGGCATTTACCGCATCTGAAACAATAGTCACCGCATCAATGACTGTCGGAATACCAATTGCGATAACAGGCACTCCGAGATTGTTATGGTTAATACCGTCCCTGTGGTTTCCTACCCCGCTTCCGGGCACTATTCCTGTATCCGTCAGCTGTATGGTACAGCCCAGCCTCTTTGTACTGCGTGCCGCAAGCGCATCAATTGTCACAACAAAATCAGGCTTCACCTCGCTCACCACACCCTTTATTATCTCAAGGCACTCCATGCCTGTCTGAGCCATCACGCCCGGCACCAGACCGCACACACTGTTTACATTCTCGTTGCTAAACGCATACCTGCCATATTCCTTTACTATATGGCGGGTGATAAACAAGCTGTCAACGCATCTTGGCCCAAGCGCATCAGGAGTTACATTTCTGTTTCCAAGCCCGACAACAAGCGCCGCATATATACGCTTGTCACAGACAGCCTTTACAAAGCTCTTAAGCTCTCTTGAAAGCTCCCTTGTCACAGCCTGACAGCACTCCTCATCTCCCTCGGACAGCATAGCAGCCTCAATTGTCACATATTTTCCTTTAGGACGGCCTGTAGCCCTGACTGCATTTTCTGAGTCAATTGTCACTACACTGACTATGATTCCATTATCCAGCTTTTTTTCAGAGAAATTCACACCTCTCATATCTGTGTTTGCCTTTTTTAGGCTCTCCTGCGTCTCAAGCGCCAGATCAGTTCTTGCACACCATTTATCAGCCGACAAATCAATACACCTCCCCTGTATGATATTCCAAAATCACATATATGTTAATTTTTTGCAATTTTTTTCAAAATATGTATTGACAGAGCAGAAAGGTTGACATATTATATTCTAGTATGTTTGTGCCAAAGCGTCCGTGTCTGTTTTGGCATACATTAGATTAAATATTTGGAGGTGTACGAGTTGGCTAACATTAAATCAGCAAAAAAGAGAATTTTAGTAACAGAAACTAAGGCTGCAAGAAATAAAGCAATCAAATCAGGAGTTAAGACAGCAATCAAGAAGGTTGAGGCTGCTGTAGCTGCAAATGATAAGGCTGCTGCTGAGGCTGCATTAAAGGATGCAACTTCTGCTATCGCAAGCGCTGGTTCAAAGGGTATCTTCCACAAGAACAACGCAGCCAGAAAAGTATCTCGTTTAACAAAGCTTGTTAACGGATTAGCTTAATTACTATATAACAATAAATAAAAACCCATCGGTGCCGTCATACCGATGGGTTTTTTATTTGCTTTTTTGTATATTTGCGTTATATCATTTACTGCCTGTCGCATGAGCGCCGGTCATATCTGCAGAGTACTGCACTATAAAAAGCTCCACAGCCATCTGATCATTCATCCTGCCGGTCTTCACAGCCTCCTCATATGCCACACCGTCTCTCACAGCCCTCTTTAAATCATCCAGTGAATATGTCCTGCACTGCGCCTGATATTTGCGCACCGCCCACTCCGGACATCCGGCCTTTGATGCTATATCCTTGTTGCCAAAGCCCTTATTTGTCATGGCTTTCACATTCATCAGTATATTGAACTGGCGCGATATAAGATACATAATACGCATGGCCGGCTCTTTAAGTGCCAGCAGATCGTAATACAGCTCAAGCGCACGCTTTTGTTTGTGTGATGCAATCGCATCAACCATCTCAAACACCTTGTTTGTGATCTGCTCTGTTGTTACAGCCTCAACATCCGAAAGCTCAATCACGTCCTTGTCCATGCAGTAGCACAGCAGCTTCTCAAGCTCCTTGTCGATATTTTCCATATCTGTGCCGGTTTTTTCTATAAAGCTGTTGTAGGCAGCCTGACTCATACCCTTTCCATCTTTTCTAATCCTCATTCCTATCCATCTGGCAAGTGTCTCATCCGTCTGTTCCTTGAACTCAACAGGATTACCGCACTTGGCTGCCGCCTTATAAAGCCTTGAGCGCTTATCAACGCTCTCCTCAACAAATATAAAGTGCGTGCTCTCAGGTGAATCCTTTAAATACTCTCCAAGCTCATCGCCTGCCTTTGAAAAAATGCCTGCATCCTCTATAAGAATCACTCTTTTATCCGCAAAAAACGGAAGTGTCTCCGCCAGGTCAATTATCTCCTTCTGGTTGATTCCATCGCCCTCAAACGATGAAAAGTTCATGCTGTCGCCCTCACTTACCATAGCCTTTATCAGCTTGTCCCTGTACTGTTTTATGAGGTATCTCTCCTGTCCATACAGCAGATAAACCTTTTTGAAATCTCCTGCTTTTATATCATTGTCTATTGTTTTCATATATAGTACTCTCTTTATACTTAATCTGACCACTTTGCATTGTGTATAGAATACGGCACTTTGCATCCATAAGCCTATCCATGGCTTCATCAGCCGGATGTCCATAGCGGTTCTCTGCCGCGCATGATACTGCAGCCCACCTTGGGCTTAAAGCCTCAATCCAGTCTGCAGAGTTTGAATACTTGGAACCATGATGATTTGCCTTGTAAAAATCCACAGAAAGCTCATCCCCATACTCATTAACAAGCTTCTTTTCTACCTCAGATGATATATCTCCACCGAAAATACCACTAAACCTGCCATCCGTGAGCTTCAGCACAAGACACATATCGTTTCTGTCTAAGGCAGTATCCGAAGGACCCGGATACAGGCACATGATGCCATCAGCTTCTTCATTTGCAGTACTGCGCGAACCTGATGCATCATTTATTTCAATCGAATCCCCCTTTGACATAAGGCATATATCAATTCCTGCATCCTTAGCTTTAAAAAGCAGCTCCTCCATAGCTTTCTCTTTAGCAGCTGATTCTGCCACAACTATATGCTCTATAGTATACCCGCTGTCTATCACCTCAGACAATCCGCTTATATGATCACTGTCTGCATGTGAAACAAACCAGTATGATATACTCTGTATGCCGTTATACTTAAGAAACGGCATAATCACATTCTCGCCAAGCTGTTTTCGGTCAGAGCTTCCCCCATCAATAAAGATACATGTGCCTGACTCAAAGCGGTAAAATATGCCATCTCCCTGCCCCACATCAAGTATATCAAGCTGCGCAGCAGTTTTTGGTTTCACAAGCAAAATTGCAAGCAGGACTGCTGTACACACCACTCTTTGGACACTGTAAAGGATTTGACTTTTTTCTTTTAAGCCACACTCTATGGCACGTTTTTTAAGCGAAAATGCCACCAAAAATCCACTCATAACAGCATAAAAAAGAAAAATCCTGTATCCATCAGGAGCTCCTGTGATAACCGATGCCCCCGGAAGCTTCATAACAAGACCGCAAAGTACCTCATAGAGCTTTAACACTGCAAATGCAGGAAACACCAGCAGTTTGCCGGGCATCACGCCAAAGCAGCCTGCGGCAGACGAAAGCAGACCCGAAATAAATACGACAGGCAAAGCCGGTATCACAATGAGATTTACAAACACCGCAAAAAGAGGCAGCTCATAATAGTTCATAGCCACAACCGGAAGCATCGGAAGCTGTATGGATACTGATGCCCAGAATTTCCCGCCCTTAGGTGCACTCATCAAAGGCGTCACAATACCTATAGCAAGTATTGCCCCTACCGAGAACACAAATCCGGCATATCCCAAAACCATAGGATTGTCCCACAACAGGTAAATGACCATGATGCCAAGAGAATTGAGCATATCTGTACATCTGCCTAAAGCTGCCGCAAGCATTGTAAGTATGAACATTCCCACGGCACGCCTTGTGGACACGGCATTTCCTGTCATAACAGCATAGCTTAGTATAAGTGCCGCAGAACAGACAAATGCCGCTGTATAGCTCACCCTTCTTTTTCTGAGAAGCTTGTAAAAGGCCATGCCAACTATAGAAATATGAAGTCCTGAAATAGCCAGTATATGTGAAATACCACTGACCTGGTATAAATCCTTTATCTCATCATCCAGATACGACTTGTCTCCAAGCAGCATGGACGAAAGCACTCCTGCCGTTGTCTCATCAGTCACCTCAAGAAGTGAAGCTGACAGCATATCACGAAGTTTTTCAAGTCTGTGGTAATACCATGCATGTTTACCGGCGCTTGTCTTAATACTGTCTGCATTCACCGAGAAATCAATTCCCTGCGAGCGGTAAAAACGCGCTCTGTCAAACTCTCCCTCATTGGTTGCAGACTTAAACAAGCATATCTTGCCACAGGCTTTCATATAATCGCCCAGATGTGCGCTTTTGCTGTCACAATATACCACGACATCACCACAAGATATTTTTCTGCCAAAAGCCTTGCCATACCCGGGCTGCACTACGCAGTCCGTCATATAATACCTGTATGAGAAATACTTGTATTCAGTTTTATAAATCTTCCCCCAGACGATGACAGATTTTTCATCTGTCATATACTGCATATAGCTGTCACGGTTTTCATCCACTGAAGCGTATCTGAATTGTGCTGTGGCAAAAACAGCTGACGATGTCAGGATAAGCAAAACAACTATGCGCCTGACACCGGAAAAACTGCCCTTAGTCGCCACACACTCAGCTATTAAAATCACAAGCAGTATGGCAAAGGTCAAAAACCCAAAGTCCCTGCCATACATACCGGAAACAGTTCCTGCAGTATAGACCAACGCAAATAAAAACATCGGTCTTTTACTAATACTCTTCTCCTCCTAATCCAATCTATTCTATTTTTCAGTTTTTTCCGTGGAATCATCAGAATCCACTATATCCTTATTAAACTCATACATGTCGCTTAGCTTGTAATTATAAAGCAGCATGCCGTCATTCTCACCGTCAAGTGAGATCTGTACCTTGTCCACAGTAGGAAGTGAGGTGAGTGAATTAACTATCGAATACAGCACCACATCCTCTGTCAGCTTATTGTCAATAGTATTTCTGAACGAAGAGTCAAAGTTCAGATAGCATATTCTATCTGCCACAGACACATTGATAAGCTTTGTTGTGCCCGGAAGAGTTGCCTTGAGCTTAGAGCCCTTCGGCCCCTCAATAAGCTGCTCAACAACAAGCTTTTCAAGCGCTATATTTGAGCTGTAATGTATCACTCTGGTCTGTTTCTCAAGCCCTGTACCATCCTTGTCAGCAAAATAAAGCGTGAGCGTCTCCTTCACACTTGTATTAATCTGCTCACCCGGATTCTCAACAAAATCATCAGCACCCATGCTACCGACAATCTCATCATCCGAGTCCACAAGAGGAATACTGTTTACGGTAAATGTCACATATGAAATACTATCCAGCTGTGTGAGCGTGCGGACTACAGAAGCTCTCAAAAGCACCTCCTGCGCAGCCGTAAGGTCATAATACTCCTTGCTGAAATCCACAGTGCAGTTATAGTTTTTCTCCTCATGACCTCTCACAGACACCTCATCCGGAATTGCCTTGCGCAGTCTTGAGTCTTCAGGCTTATCCTGCAGTCTTCCAAGAAGCTCATCCACCTGCTTGTCCACATCTGAGTTTTTGCTTCTAAGCACATATGACTCCGGCACGCTGCTCGTAACATCCATATTCAGACAAAACACCTCAACCGTATTGTCTGCTTTTTTCTTTGTGCAGCCGCCCATGGAGAGCAGAATTACTGCAGTGAGCACGAATATAATTATTCTTTTCACGTCAAGCCTCCTATACAATATAGTTGAGCGGTATACGCACATCAAATGTAGTGCCCTCTCCCATCACACTGTGAGCCTTTATAGCTCCCCTATGCATAAGAATAGAGCTTCTTGTAATGGCAAGTCCCAGACCTGTACCGCCAATCTCTCTCGAATGCGACTTGTCCACGCGATAAAATCTCTCATAGATATGCTCTAAGGACTCCTCCGGTATACCGATACCGTTATCCTCCACCTTCAGATAGAAATACTGATGGTCCGCATTTAAGGATACATGCACATAGCCACCGGTCTCGTTGTCATTGTACTTGATTGCATTCTCAATGAGGTTTGTAAAAGCAAGCGTCAGCTTCACCTCATCTATCTCTGCAGTTACCGGTCTGAAGCTCTCAAGCACAAGCTCCACCTGCTGCTTGTCAGCAATCGGCTGAAGTCTCTTCATAATCTGCTCGAGCAGATCATTGATATTAACGCTCTCGATATTCAGCGTGGCAGCCGACTTATCCATCTTGACCAGTGATAACAGGTCATTTATTATCTTTGTCTCTCTGTCTATCTCGCTTGTGATATCTCCCATGAACTCCCTGTACATCTCAATCGGAGCCTCATCACCCATGCTGTTGATGGAATCTGCGAGTACCTTCATGGAAGTAAGAGGTGTCTTGAGCTCATGTGACACATTCGATACAAACTCCTGTCTGGACTCATCCATGACCTTCATTCCGCTCATCAGCTCATTAAAATTCCTGCTTATTATAGCAGTCTCCGCATAGTCATCTACATCCAGCTGCTCTTTTCCAAAGCCATCCTTAATGTCTGATATCTCGTCAGAAAGCTTCTTAATCGGTACAAAAAGGTGCAAAAGCACAAGCACACCAAAAAAGAGCACCACCGCACCTGCGATAATGGCAACCGTCACCGCAATCTGTGTCAGATACGACATATTTAGCGATATATTGTCCGTCGACACACTTACAACAAGTGCTCCCTCTATCTTTGAATCCTTGTCGTTTGGATTGCTTATCGGAACAGAAAGCTCGATATAGTGGTTTTTAGAATCATAGTTCGTAATCTCTGAAGCAGAGAAGGTCTTGATAACCTCCTCTGAGACAATAGTATTGCCATCATCTAAATTGTAAGTATCCTTAATGATCTTAAAATGCTTGTCAACTATGAGCACACGGCCCTCATATATAGTAGTAAGAGTGTCAATCTGAGCATCAATATTGCTCAAGTCACCGCCATCCTCATCAAAGTATTTACTTGTGGATATCTTGTTTGCGAGAATCTTTGCCTGACTAAGCACTTCGCTTTCGCGGATTGAAACCGCCCTGGACTCGTAGGTGTTAAGTATGCCGAAGCACAGCACCACCTCCGGTACCAGAACGAGAACAAAAATCATGAAAATCAGCCTGGATTTCAGACTCTTATAAAATGCAAAATGTACTTTACTCTTAAACATTTTAGAACCTTTCTGAAAGTATTACTTCTGGTTGTAGTAATATCCCACACCCCACTTGGTATGAACGTACTTCGGCTCGCTTGGATTTGCCTCAATCTTTTCACGAAGACGTCTGACATGCACATCAACCGTACGCACGTCACCCGGATAATCCTCGCCCCATACAATCTTTAAAAGGCTCTCCCTACTGTACACTTTATTTTCATTTTTGATCAGAATCTCGAGCAGCTCAAACTCTCTTGCAGTCAAATTGATTTCATTATCATTTATGAACAGACGTCTGCTGTCACAGTCGAGCTTGATATCACCCTTTTCAATTACAGATGACTGTACCTGTGGTGCGCGTTCCGGTGAAGTGCGCCGCATTATTGCCTTGATTCTGGCCTTTACCTCAAGAATATTAAATGGCTTTGTGATATAGTCATCAGCGCCGTACTCAAGTCCTAAAATTTTATCCATGTCATCGCCCTTTGCAGTGAGCATGACAATCGGGACATCAGAAAACTCCCTTATTGCCTGACACACCTCAAAGCCATCCATCTTTGGAAGCATGACATCTAAAAGAATCATATCATATGAATTGGCCTTCGCCATATTTAAGGCCTCCTCACCGTCATATGCGCAGTCTACCTCCATGCCATCCTGCAGCAGACTGAAACGTATTCCTTTTACAATTAACTTTTCGTCGTCAACGACCAGCACTTTTTTTGCCATTTATACACTCCTAATTTACTGTTATATCATCTTTTATTTTATTAAACATTGCTTCACCAATGCCGGACACCCTCGTGATATCCTCAATCGAAGAAAACAATCCATTTTTAGCGCGATCTTCAACAATACTCTTTGCCTTGCTCTCACCAATTCCGGAAAGAGCCATTAGCTGCTCGACAGTTGCGGTATTGATATTGAGCTTGCCATCCTTTACGCCTATATGCTCCTCAGCGCCGCCCTTCATCAGCGAGCCATCTATGCCGGTGGTATATGTGCCCTCAGGTATGTGATCTGACTTAAGCTCCTCTACAGTCGGGAAATACAGCATCTGCCCATCATACAGCTCTGATGCCAGGTTCCAAAAGCTCTTGTCAGCTGTATCCAGCATGCCTCCCGCCATATCAACGAGCTCACAAACTCTCGCGCCCGGCTTTACTCTGTATACACCGGGATTGGCAACCTGACCACAGATATAGACGCACCACTCAGTAGATTCATCAGTGTCATCTGCTGTGTCTTTTGCCTTCTGCTCCTGTTCTCCATCGGATGAAGCTTTCTTCTCCTTGGAATCAACAGTCTGTCTGTTTACATCACTTGAAACCACAGCAGTCTGCTCCGTTTCAGAAGCAAAATGAACTGTGGCATCATCCTTTTTACAGCCGCAAAGGCCAAACGCTATTGTTAAAATAAACGCACTTAATAATATTATTTTTTTCATATGGTCTCCTTTGATTAATATCACAATCTCAAAGGAGAAATCGATGTCCTCTTTATTTTACAGACTTTTTGACAGTATTACAAGTGTTGTTTCAAGTTTTTCTATCATTTCGTCAACATCACTCTTTTCGATAACAAGAGGAGGCACAAATCTAAGCACATTGCTGCCTGCCGTAATGACTATAAGTCCTTGATTTAAAGCCTCTGCTGAAACCTTTCCTACAGGAAGGCTGCACTCCACGCCCTGCATGAGTCCCATACCTCTTCTGGCTGTGAGACAGTCGAATTTTGCAACAAGCTCATCAAGCTTCTTCTCCAGGTAAGGTGCAACCTCCTTTACATGGCTTACTATATCAAGACGCTTAAACTCATCAAACACTGCACTTACTGCGGCTCCTACAAACGGATTGCCACCGTATGTGGTGCCATGGTCGCCCGGTGCAAGGGATTTATCTGCCACCCTCTGTGTCATGAGAAAGGCACCAACCGGCACGCCACAGCCGAGTGCCTTCGCACAGGTCATGATATCAGGCTTCACATCATAGTTCTGCCATGCGAACATCTCGCCACTTCTGCCCATGCCGCACTGTATCTCGTCAAGAATAAGAAGAATATCCTTTTCATCGCAGAGAGCTCTCACTCCCTCGATAAACTCCTTCTTTGCCGGGTAAATACCGCCCTCACCCTGAATAGTTTCCATAATAATGGCGCAGGTTTTGTCTGTCACCTGAGCCTTAACGCTCTCTAAATCATTGAAATCCGCAAATTTAACTCCCGGCATAAGTGGCTCAAACGGCTCCTGATAATGTGCATTGCCGGTGACAGAAAGCGCTCCGATGCTTCTTCCGTGGAAGGAATGGTTCATGGCAATTATCTCATGACCTGCATGGCCGTCTCTTGTAAAGGCATATTTCTTTGCAGCCTTGATAGCGCCCTCAATAGCCTCTGTACCACTGTTGGTAAAGAAAATACGGTCCATTTTGCTTGCCTTAAGCACCTTGTCTGCCGCCTCGATGACAGGCGCATTGTAGTAGAGGTTTGATGTATGTAAAAGCTTATCAACCTGTGCCTTTAATGCCTCCTTGTGGTGCTCATTACTGTAACCAAGTGCACATACAGCTATTCCTGCGGCAAAGTCCAGATATGCATTGCCGTCTGTATCATAAAGATGTACTCCCTCGCCGTGATCGAGTACAAGTGAAAATCTGTTGTAGGTATGAAGCAGTTCCTTTTCTGCCTCATCAATGTATGACTGTTTATCCATATTATTGCTCATTGTTAAATTTCTCCTCCGAATCTCCAAGAATAGCTGTTCCGATTCCTCTGTTTGTGAATATCTCAAGCAGTAAGCAGTGTGCGATACGTCCATCAAGAATATGAACTCTTGAAACTCCGTTATCGATGGCATCTATGCAGTTGTTAAGCTTAGGAAGCATGCCTCCGCCGATAAAGCCATCACCTATAAGCTTCTTTGCATCTGAGACTGTAAGCTCTGAAATAAGAGTATTCTTATCTGAAGGATCCTTGTATACACCCTCGATATCTGTGAGGAATGCAAGCTTTTCTGCTGAAACTGCTCTGGCGATAGCACATGCTGCATCATCTGCATTGATATTGTATGTATTGTATTCGTCATCAAGACCGATTGGACACACAATTGGAAGAAAATCCTTCTCGAGCAGGTCATAAAGAATTTTTGGATTGACATCAGTGATTTCACCTACAAAGCCTATATCCTCTCCGTTTGAATACTTTTTCTTAACCTTTAAGAGCCCGCCGTCCTTGCCGCTCACTCCGACAGCCTGCACACCAAGTTCCTCAACAAGTGTAACGAGAGATTTGTTTACCTTATTCAGTACCATCTCGGCAATCTCCATTGTATCGGCATCAGTCTTTCTGAGTCCGTTTACAAATACAGGCTCCATGCCGACCTTTCCTACCCATTTGCTGATTTCCTTGCCTCCGCCGTGTACGATGATAGGCTTGAAACCAACCAGCTTGAGAAGTGTGACATCCTGGATCACCTGCTTTTTAAGCTGTTCGTCAACCATTGCAGAGCCGCCGTACTTTACAACGATAATCTTTCTGTTAAATCTCTGTATATACGGAAGTGCCTCTATGAGCACCTGTGCCTTTTCCATTACCTGTTCCATGTTCTTATCTGCCATTGTACCGCTCCTTATTTGTTAAATCTTGTTATATTTTCTTCGTTAAGTGTGAAATCATAGTAGTTTAGGTCTTCTCTGAATGTCCATCCCTCTTCCTTCCAGAAGTGGTTGCCCAGCTCATTCACCTTGAATGCTATGATTGACACCTTGTTGATATGCTCTGCCTGAAGCGCTCTCATGCAGGCAACCACCATGCTCTTTCCGATGCCGCACTTCCTGTAATGCTCATCCACGCATACATGATACAGGCAACCTCTTCTGCCATCGTGTCCGCAGAGTATCGCTCCAACTATCTTTCCATCTTCTACCGCTACAACACTCGTAGTTGGATTTCTCTTAAGAAATCTAAGAACTCCCTCTCTTGAGTCGTCAATAGAACGGATTCCAAAGCCGTGGATGGTCTGCCAGAGGCTGTACACCTCATCATAGTCATCTATCGTCATAACCCTTATTTCATATTTATTCTCATTACTCATTTTATTAAATCATCCTTATATTTTTATATAACTATCAGCATTATAATGCATCTTTCTGATAATTACTTTCCTATTATTAATTATTACGGGAACATAGGAACCATATTGAGTCCCTCTGCCTCATCGAAGCCAAATAACAGATTCATATTCTGAACCGCCTGTCCTGCAGCACCCTTTACCAGATTGTCAAGAGCACCCATCATAATAATTCTGCCGGTCCTCTCATCAATCACAAAGTTTACATCCACATAGTTGCTGCCCTCAACCCACTTTGTCTCAGGGCAGACACCTTTTTTGAGCACTCTGACAAACTTCTCATTTGCATAATACTTATCGTAAACTGCCTTAATCTCATCATATGTAGGAAGTGTTCCGTCAGGCTTTTTCTTAAGTGTCGCATACTCTGTAGCGAGGATTCCTCTGTTCATCGGAACAAGATGCGGAGTAAAGTTGATAAGGATTTCTTTTCCTGCCGCATATCCAAGCTGTTCCTCAATCTCAGGGGTATGTCTGTGTGAGGCAACGCCATATGCCTTCATGCTTTCATTTACTTCACAAAACAGATTAGGTGTCTTTGCACCACGTCCTGCGCCAGATGTGCCTGACTTTGCATCAACAATAAGTGTATCTGTATCAATAAGTCCCTCCTTCACAAGCGGATAAGCTGTAAGGATGGAGCATGTGGTATAGCAGCCCGGATTTGCAACAAGTCTTGTCTCCTTTGTGACCTTGTCCCTGTTTATCTCACACAGACCATATACAGCCTCATCAATAAACTGCGGCGACTTGTGCTCAATCTTGTACCATTTCTCATATGTGGCTACATCCTTGATACGGAAGTCCGCTGACAGATCGACAATCTTTACCTTACTTAATATATCCTCAGTGAGCACGCCTGCCAAAAAGCCCTGTGGGGTCGCAGTGAAAATCACATCAACAGACTCTGCAAGCTCCTCCATATTGTCATCCATGCACTTTGCATCAACTATCTGAAACATATTTCCATAGATATCGGCATAATTCTCATCCACATAGCTTCGTGAGCCATACCATGCAATCTCTACCTCTTTATGATTCATCAAAATTCTCACGAGCTCTGCTCCGGCATATCCGGTGGCTCCAATAATACCAGCCTTTATCATAGTATTTCCTCTTTTCATATTGTATTTCTGTATAACCATATAAAATGGGTCTGACGCATCATACATAATAATATAGTACAGTAATTTCAATCCGTAAAGAGAAAAATTATACAAAATTATGTATAATTATACATAAATAATGTATATTTTTTCACTTGCAATATGTAAAGAACTGGTATATATTTATTCTAAAGTAATTATTCAAGGCTTTTAGACACAAAAGCAGTTAATGGTTACCATCATAAAGAATAAACGAAAAGAGGACACGTACTTATGAAAGACAAAGTTGTATTAGCTTATTCAGGCGGACTTGATACCACTGCTATCATTCCATGGCTTAAAGAGACTTATGACTATGACGTAATCTGCTGCTGCATCAACTGCGGACAGGGAGAGGAGCTTGACGGACTCGATGAGAGAGCTAAATTATCCGGAGCTTCAAAGCTTTACATAGAGGATATCTGTGATGAGTTCAGTGAGGACTACATCGTACCTTGTGTACAGGCCGGCGCAGTTTATGAGCACAAATACCTCCTTGGAACAGCAATGGCAAGACCGGGCATCGCAAAGAAGCTTGTAGAGATTGCAAGAAAAGAAGGCGCTGTAGCCATCTGCCACGGTGCAACAGGAAAAGGAAACGACCAGATCCGTTTCGAGCTCGGTATCAAGGCGCTCGCTCCTGATATCAAGGTAATCGCTCCATGGCGTCAGGACAACTGGAAAATGGATTCACGTGAGGCTGAGATCGAGTACTGTAAGGCACACGGAATCGACCTTCCGTTCGGCACAGATTCAAGCTACAGCCGTGACCGTAACCTCTGGCACATCAGCCACGAGGGACTTGAGCTTGAAGATCCTTCACAGGAGCCAAACTACGACCATCTGCTCGTATTAAGTGTCACACCTGAGCATGCTCCTGACGAGGGTGAGTATGTTACAATGACATTTGAGAAGGGTGTTCCTACATCTGTCAACGGCAAAAAGATGAAGGTAGCAGACATCATCAGAGAGCTTAACCGTCTCGGTGGCAAGCACGGCATCGGCATCATCGATATCGTTGAGAACCGTGTAGTAGGTATGAAATCACGTGGTGTATATGAAACTCCTGGTGGAACAATCCTCATGGAGGCACATGACCAGCTCGAGGAGCTCTGCCTTGACCGTGCTACAATGGAGGTCAAAAAAGAAATGGGCAACAAGCTCGCTCAGGTAGTATACGAAGGAAAATGGTTCACACCACTTCGTGAAGCAATCCAGGCTTTCGTAGAGTCAACACAGGAATATGTAACCGGAGAAGTTAAATTTAAATTATATAAAGGCAATATCATCAAGGCCGGCACTACTTCACCATATTCACTCTACAGTGAGTCTCTTGCAAGCTTTACTACAGGAGATTTATATGATCACCATGATGCAGACGGCTTCATCACACTGTTTGGTCTGCCACTCAAGGTGCGTGCAATGAAGCTTCTTGAGCTTGAGAACAAGAAAAATAATTAATTGTTACAACAAATAAAAGAAAAGAGATGTGAAATAACAACAATTATTTCACATCTCTTATTTTTTTAATAATTTCGTTCTCTTCTATTTATTTTTAGTCAAAAACTATTTAGCTGTCGGAAGCTTGAATGAGCTCTTTAATGAGACGATTCTGTTAAATACAGGCTGTCCATCCTTTGAGTCCTTGCAATCCGCGCAGAAGAAACCATTTCTGACAAACTGGAAGCTGTCATAAGCCTTGGCATTCATAAGCTCCGGCTCCACTATACAGTTATCAAGCACTGTGAGTGAATTTGGATTAAGATTTAAGCTTCCGTCCTCATTGTACACTCCAAGCTCCTCATTTACGATATTCTCATAAAGACGTACAGTTACCTGCTTTCCATACTCGGCTGAAACCCAGTGGATAGTTCCCTTGACCTTTCTGCCATCAGGACTGTTGCCACCCTTTGATGCAGGGTCATATGTACAGTGAATCTCTGTAACATTGCCGTTTTCATCCTTCACACAACTATTGCACTTCACAAAATAAGCATTCATGAAACGCACCTCATTGCCAGGGAACATACGGAAATACTTCTTCGGTGGCTCCTCCATGAAGTCATCTCTCTCCACATAAAGCTCTCTGGTGAAAGGAACCTTTCTCTTTCCAAGCTCAGGATTCTCCACGTTATTATCCACTTCAAGATACTCAACCTGTCCCTCAGGGTAATTGTCGATAATAACCTTGACCGGATCAAGCACAGCCATCATACGAGGGCGCTTAGCCTTTAAATCCTCTCGGATACAGTACTCAAGCATAGCGTAGTCAACAGAGCTGTTAGCCTTTGATATACCACACAGATCAACAAAATTCTGGATAGACTCCGGTGTGAAGCCCCTGCGTCTGAGCGCTGCTATAGAAACAAGCCTCGGGTCATCCCAGCCATCAACGATGCCGTCCTCCACAAGACGCTTGATATATCTCTTTCCTGTTACAACATTAGTCAGATAGAGCTTTGCAAACTCAATCTGCTTTGGCGACTCCTCAGGAGAATTCTTAAATCCACATTCAATAACCACCCAGTCATACAGCGGTCTGTGATCTTCAAACTCAAGAGTACATATAGAATGTGTGATACCCTCGATAGCATCCTCTATAGGATGAGCAAAATCATACATAGGATATACACACCATTTATCACCTGTATTGTGATGTGTCATATGAGCCACACGGTAAAGAATCGGATCTCTCATATTGATATTTGAAGAGCTCATGTCAATTCTCGCACGAAGCACCTTTGTGCCATCCTCGAACTCACCGTTTTTCATGCGCTCAAAAAGGTCTAAGTTTTCCTCAACACTTCTCTTTGAGTATGGATCCTCCTTGCCGGCCTCTGTGAGTGTACCTCTATACTCTCTTATCTCATCAGGTGTCAGGTCAGATACATATGCCTTTCCCTTCTTTATCAGTCCTACTGCACACTCATACATCTTGTCGAAGTAATTGGATGCAAAAAACTTCCTGTCCGCCCAGTCAGCACCAAGCCACTTAACATCGGCCTCAATAGACTCTACAAACTCCAGACGCTCCTTGGTAGGGTTTGTATCATCAAACCTGAGATTGAACTGTCCGTCATACTTCTTTGCCAGTCCATAGTTTAAAAGAATAGACTTCGCATGGCCGATGTGTAAATAACCGTTTGGCTCTGGTGGGAATCTGGTCTTTACTGTCTTGCAATGACCCTCTGCCAAGTCCTTCTCAATAATCTGTTCAATAAAATTTTTCGAAACTGTTGCCTCGTTCTCCATAAATGTTCCTCCGAAAATAATACTGTGTCCATTATAAATTCATCAGTTTACTTTGTCAATGAATTAGAAAAAGTAGTACATGTATATTATACGTGCGTATGTGTAAACAGATGATCCTGACAGTATTCCTTGTTGCCGGTGCACTTCGAGCAGTATCTGAATGTTAATTCAGGATTTGACAATTCCGTTCTGCCGCATATATAGCACTTGTGACGTGAGATGCCACTTCCCGGGCGAGGTTCGGAAAACTGAGCCTTAAACTGTGCCTTTCTCCTCTTCTGGTGCATATTCTGTCTGAATGAGAGCCTGTGCTTGCAGCCATAAATGAATACCAACAGATTTATAAGTGCAAGTACGATTTCTGAGCCGTATGCCAATCCAATCTGCCATCCAAAGCTCATATAGGTATACACATCATATGCAAACATCACGAAGTAAACAAGCACCATCCACTTCATCTTTATAGGAAGCACAAAGTAAAGCCTCACCTCTGCCTCCGGCATCAAAAGACCAAGCATCAGATACATAGCTATAAGTATATAGTACATAGTCAGATTGATGGATACATGTGTCACTGCAAATGCAAGCATTCCTACTATATCATACAGCAAAAAGCCTCCGAAAAAGTACACATTCATCCTAAAAGAGCCAAGATATGACTCCATGCTGTCTCCAAGCGTCCACAGACAGAATATAAATAAAAGCTGTAAAAATGATATGCTGCCGCTCGGCACAAAAATCCAGCTTATAAGACGCCATACCTGTCCGTGCAAAATAGCAGAAGCTGAAAACTGCAGATAATAAAGGACAACATCTCCCTTTGTCAAAAGCAGCACACTGCCTATCAGATTCGCAGCGATAAATATTCTAGTGATATTCGGAATCGCTTTACTTCCATATTTTTGTTCTAGTTTGTTAAGCCAGTTCATACATTTTAGCAGACATGGTTTTGATGCAATAAAAAACCACGCATCTGCATCCTCCTGTCATATTATTGCTGCCTTTTACACTATAGTGCAAAGGGCAGCGTTTATTACAAAATTTATTATGATAGTTAAATCATACTTTGTCAACGAGACTGCGAATTATTCACAAATTCTTTATAATTATAGTCATTGTAATTTGTCGATATCTGTCGTATAATAATCTCTGTTTTGATAATAATAGAACAATTATATATTTTAATAAGAAGAAAGATATATAAAAACATATAAGTAATACATTATGGAGGAACCACTATGGAAAATAACAGCTTACATAAGTTGGGCATTGATATCGGCTCAACAACCGTCAAGATTGCACTTCTTGACGCCGATGACAATATCCTCTTTTCCGATTATGAGCGTCATTTTGCAAATATACAGGAGACACTTGAGTCCCTTATCAGAAAGGCCTACGACAAGACAGGTGACCTTTCAGTTTGTCCTATGATAACAGGCTCCGGCGGACTCACTCTTGCAAAGCACCTTGAGGTGCCATTCGTACAGGAGGTTATAGCTGTATCTACCGCACTCACACACTATGCTCCACAGACCGATGTGGCAATAGAGCTAGGTGGCGAGGATGCCAAAATCATATACTTCGAGGGCGGCAACGTGGAACAGCGTATGAATGGCATATGTGCCGGCGGTACAGGCTCATTTATCGACCAGATGGCTTCTCTCATCCAGACAGACGCTACAGGACTAAATGAATACGCAAAAAGCTACAAGGCCATCTACCCTATCGCAGCCCGCTGTGGAGTATTTGCCAAAACAGATATCCAGCCTCTCATCAATGAGGGAGCCACACGCGAAGATTTATCCGCTTCAATCTTTCAGGCCGTGGTAAACCAGACCATCAGCGGCCTCGCCTGCGGTAAGCCAATCAAGGGACATGTTGCTTTCCTTGGCGGTCCTCTGCACTTTTTGTCAGAACTTAAATCAGCATTTATCAGAACCTTAAATCTCGATGACGAGCACACTATCGTTCCTGAAAACTCTCATCTGTTTGCAGCAATAGGCTCTGCATTAAACTATAAAGACAACTCTGTCACCACACTCTCATCCTTAATCGATCGCCTCTCAAACGGCATAAAGATGGAATTTGAGGTAGCACGTATGGAGCCTCTTTTTAAGGATCAGGCTGATTACGATGAATTTACAACGCGTCACGGCAACAATCATGTAAAGACCGGTGACCTTTCTACATACAAGGGCAACTGCTATCTCGGAATAGATGCAGGCTCAACCACCACCAAAATCGCTCTCGTAAGCGAGGACGGAGACCTTTTATACTCATTCTACAGCAACAACAACGGAAGCCCTCTCGCGACAGCCATCCGTTCTATCCAGGAGATTTACTCAAAGCTTCCTGAGGATGCACACATCGTACACTCCTGCTCTACAGGCTACGGAGAGGCTTTATTAAAGGCAGCTTTAAAATTGGACGACGGCGAAGTTGAGACTGTAGCCCACTACTACGCAGCAGCATTCTTCGACCCAAAGGTAGACTGTATCCTCGATATCGGTGGACAGGACATGAAGTGCATCAAGATAAAGAACCAGACCGTCGACTCAGTACAGCTCAACGAGGCCTGCTCTTCAGGCTGCGGCTCATTTATTGAGACCTTCGCAAAGTCTTTAAACTATTCAGTTCAAGATTTTGCAAAGGAAGCCCTTTTTGCAAAGAATCCTATCGACCTTGGAACCAGATGTACGGTTTTCATGAACTCAAAGGTAAAGCAGGCCCAGAAGGAGGGCGCATCTGTCGCAGATATCTCAGCAGGACTTGCCTACTCAGTAATAAAGAATGCACTTTTTAAAGTTATCAAGCTTTCTGATGCAAGCGACCTCGGTGAAAATATCGTAGTCCAGGGCGGTACCTTCTACAATGATGCCGTTCTTAGAAGCTTTGAAAAAATAGCAGGTGTACATGCCACAAGGCCTGACATCGCAGGTATCATGGGTGCCTTTGGTGCCGCACTCATCGCACGTGAGCGCCACACGGCTGATTACAAGACAACAATGCTCACCATCGACCAGATAAACGAGCTCACCTACACCACAAAGCTCGCACGCTGTCAGGGCTGTACAAACCACTGTCTTTTAACTATAAACAAATTCTCCGACAACAGACAGTACATCACCGGAAACCGCTGTGAAAAGGGTCTGGGCAAGGAGAAGAACAAGGATAACATACCAAATCTTTTTGAATACAAGAACAAGCGTATATTTGACTATGAGCCACTTGACCCAAAGGATGCTCCACACGGTACAGTCGGCATCCCAAGAGCCTTGAATATGTACGAGAACTATCCGTTCTGGGCTACATTTTTCAAGCGTCTCGGCTTTTCTGTAGTACTGTCACCGCAGTCTACCAGAAAGATTTATGAGATGGGTATCGACTCCATCCCAAGTGAGTCAGAGTGCTACCCTGCAAAGCTCACACATGGTCATATAAGCTGGCTCATAAAACAAAATGTAGATTTTATTTTCTACCCGGCAGTGCCATATGAGCGCAAGGAGTTTCCTGATGCAAACAATCACTACAACTGCCCTATTGTCACATCATACTCTGAGAATATCAAAAACAACGTGGACGAGATTACCTCAGGCGAGGTTAAATTCATAAATCCGTTTATGTCATTTGAGAGTGAGGAAACTATCTCACAGCAGCTCGTAGCCACCTTCTCAAAGGGTGATTTCAACCTGCCTGAGTCACAGATTCGTGATGCGGTAGCCGCAGGCTGGAAGGAGCTTGCCATGACAAGACTTGAGATACAGCGAAAGGGCGAGGAAGTGCTCGACTACATGGAAGACACCGGACGTCGCGGAATCGTGCTCGCAGGCCGTCCGTACCATGTGGACCCGGAAATCAACCACGGTATCCCTGAGCTCATCACAAGCTATGGCATCTGTGTGCTGACAGAGGACTCCGTATCCCATCTTGGCGAGCTTGAGAGACCTCTAATCGTCATGGATCAGTGGATGTACCACACCAGACTGTACTCAGCAGCCAACTTTGTAAAGACCCGTGATGACCTTGACTTAATCCAGCTCAACTCGTTTGGCTGCGGTCTCGATGCTGTCACAACCGACTGCGTAAACGATATACTGACAGGCTCCGGCAAGATATACACCTGCCTGAAGATCGACGAGGTAAACAACCTGGGCGCAGCAAGAATTCGTATCCGCTCGCTCCTTGCCGCCATAAGAGTCAAGGAAACCAAGCATGAAAAGCGTGACTTAAAACCGTCTAACTACGAGCGTGTTGTATTCACCGAGCAGATGAAAAAGGACAACTACACCATCATCTGCCCTCAGATGTCACCTATACACTTTGACCTCCTCGTGCCAGCCTTTAAGGCAGCCGGCTACAATATGGTCATACCGGATATCCCTGCAAGGGAATGTGTGGACGTGGGACTTAAATTCGTAAACAACGATGCCTGCTACCCTTCACTCATTGTCGTGGGACAGATTATGGCAGCCGTCAAATCAGGCAACTATGATATGACACACACAGCCATCCTCATCTCACAGACAGGTGGCGGATGCCGTGCAACAAACTACATCGGCTTTATCCGAAGAGCCCTTGAAAAAGCCGGATATCCTGATGTGCCTGTTATCTCAATCAACATGGTAGGTCTCGAGAAGAACCCGGGCTTTAAGTTTACTCCAAGCCTCATCCAGCACGGACTGTATGCACTTGAGTTTGGCGATATCTTTATGCGCTGTCTCTACAGGGTACGTCCTTATGAGAAAGAGCCGGGAAGTGCCAATGCACTCCATGAGAAGTGGAAAAAGAGAGTCATCGACTTTGTCGGCAACACAAAGATGCTCTCTCACAAGAAATACAAAAAGATGTGCCGCGAAATCATAAGGGATTTCGACAATCTGCCTATGACAGATGAGGTCAAGCCGCGTGTCGGCGTGGTCGGTGAGATTCTCGTCAAATTCCTGCCTGCAGCAAACAACTATGTGGTTGACCTGCTCGAAGCTGAAGGAGCCGAAGCTGTAGTGCCTGATCTGACTGATTTCTTACTCTACTGCTGCTACAACACGAATTTCAAGGCTGACTATCTCGGTGCTTCTAAGAAAGCTAAGTTTATGAACAACCGCCTTATCGCCTTCTTCGAGTGGCTCAGAAAGGATGCAAGGGATGAGCTGGCTAAGAGCAAGCATTTTGAGCCAACCGCTCACGTGCAGGATCTCGCAGAGTATGCTTCTCCTATCGTTTCGTGCGGTAATCAGACCGGTGAGGGCTGGTTCTTGACAGGTGAGATGCTTGAGCTCATCAATGAGGGCGTCACAAACATCATCTGTGCACAGCCTTTTGCATGCTTACCGAACCATATTGTGGGTAAGGGAGTTATAAAGAAAATCAGACATGATCATCCGGATGCCAATATCGTGGCTATCGATTATGATCCGGGTGCTTCTGAGGTGAACCAGCTGAACCGTATTAAACTGATGCTTTCTACGGCACAGAAGAAGCTTAAGAAATAAAAAATTCGCCCATGCATTCATGCATGGGCGTCATTTGTCTTCGTATACAATTCTACAGACTCTAAGCAGTTTTTAATTAAGCTTGGATTTAATTTCTTCCATCCTTGTATCATCCAGCTTATAAAACCTCTTAAATACAAATATGCCCACAATGAGCAGGATAACAGATGGAATCGTCATCCACATACGAAGAGCATCAAGTGTATCCTGTGTCTGTACCGCAGCCGCGGTATCCAGATGTATCCAGTCAACCACCAGCCCAGCCAGAAATACCGCTACACCGGATGCGAGCTTTACCGTAAATGTCTGCATTGAGAAAATGACCGACTCCTCTCTCGTGCCATTCATCACCTCACCATAATCAACAGAATCTGAAAGAAATATAGTCATGATAACATTGAGCATACCATAACCCAGATAAATCAAAATACCCGGCAGGCAGAGTATGTACCAACTCTGCGGCGTGTAGAGCTTTGCAAATGCCATGATAAGTATCACCGCAAAGCCTGCTATCTGAATAATAAATCCTGATATAAAAAGCTGGCTTTTGCTGAATCTCTTGCGAAGCAGCGGTATAACCATCATGACAAGCACCTGTGCTGCAAAAGCAACTGCAGCAAATATGGAATATGCGCCCTCGTTTCCCACATCAAACCGGAAGAAATAAAGCACTAGGTTACCACAGATATTGAGTGATGTATACACGAGAATGATTGATACCACAATAGTCATAGCCTGGTCGTTCTTAAATAAGGCTTTAAACATGTCGGATATCTTTCCCGGCTTCTCATCACAGGCAACCGGTCTTTCAGGCACACATGCCACGCATACAAGCTCAGAAATCACAAATACTACCGCTATAATAAGTGCCCACCACTTAAATCCAATCCTGTAGTCAGCCATAGAGCTTCCTGCACCAAGAATAGGCACCACTGTCATCGTGAGCACCGTAGGGATAGCATCTCCAATGCCAGAGCATGTCCTTGCAAGCGATGTAAGCTGCTCCCTGTCGCTGCCCGGCTCAGTGATTGCGGGAATCATAGACCAGAACGGAATATCCATAAGCGTATATGTGATGCCCCATGCAAAGTAAAACACTGTAAGCCACACTCTCTGAGCTGAATCACCCATAGACTCAGGTGTGGCATACAAAGCATAGATGGTCACGGCATTGAGCACCGTGCCGGCAAAAATCCAAGGCCTGAACCTGCCCCACCTGGTACGCGTCTTTGCTACGATAATGCCCATCACCGGGTCATTGAACGCATCAAAAATCCTCGCCGCCATCATCACCGTGCCGATAAACACACTGCTCATCCCAAGCACTACATTGTAGTAGTAGAGCAAATACGATGAAATAAGCATATACACAATATCTTTTCCGAATGCTCCAAATCCGAATGCGCACTTTTGCCCTGTTTTAAGCTTCATAGAAATACCTCCAAAATAATCCGCTATACCAGCCTCTGGTATAAAATAAAAATAAATTACAGCTTCTCACCAACCACCCTGCACCGCTTCCTGCAAAAAGCAATGCCATAGGCTAAAATATCACACCTGCCCTCATCCCGCAGAGCCTCATCATAGCGCTTATTCTTAATCTGTGCCATAGCAGTCTCGCATGCTGCGTCAAGCTCCTTCATCTCCTTAGCATACTTCACCTCTATAACGATCCCAGCATCCGGATCCTCCGGCTCAATCAAAATATCACTAAAGCCATCTCCCGACTCACGATTGGACTTAATCAGCCAGTCCGGATTGCTGCCACGCAGTAGACCGAGAAGTAAGCCATGATAGAAATTCTCCTTCATAGCATCAGGCGCCTTGGTATCGAGTATGCTAATCATGCGGCTCATAACGATATTGAGCTGCCTGGTAATCTGTTTCTCATCTTTATCCAGAATTGCCTTTGATAAAAGCTTCATAGTATCATCATCATTTGCAACAACAGCCTTGAACCACTCCTGAATCTGCAAGATAAAAACCTCGCGTACTTCCTTATTCGGAATCACAAGCCTGTACGCATAGCTCTCGCTGTCAGGCACCTTGACCTCACCAATTTTGGTGAGATAACCGGTAGTGAAAAGCACGCTCCACAGATTGTCAATAGTATTGTCAATCTCATCATATGTCAGATCAAGACGAAGCTGCTTCTCCACAAATCCACCTGCCACGAGCTTTTCAATCTCATCTCTCGTGGTCTGATCAGCCTTGTCCACAAAGCGCTTCACCATGTCATTTCCACTGCTGTTAATCCAGAACGCACTCGGTCTGGCTGACGGATCTGAAACAAGCTTCTTGGCAAAATTTATCACATCCCACGGACAATAAATATCCGCATTACCAAAATGATAGCCATCATACCATTCCTTTGCATCCAGGTACCTCTCGCTCCTGTCATAGTCTAAAAGCAGCTTCATAACTTCATCATCAGTGAAGCCAAACTGCTCATCATGGTCGATATCCACAATAGAATTGATTTCAAAATTATTGAGCCCTGTAAAAATGCTCTCCTTTGACACACGAAGGCAGCCTGTAAGCACAGCAAACTGTAAAAACTCATTGGTCTTGAGCGCCTGCCCGAAAAGCCCTCTGATGAGAGAAACCATCTCCTTGTAGTAGCCATTCTGAAAAGCCTTGTCGAGTGGAACATCATACTCATCTATGAGAATAACTACTTTCTGACCATAGTGCTTATACAACAGCTTTGAAAGCATTCGTATACTATCCTCAATATTGTCATCCTGCCCATGAAGCATCTTTGTAAACAGTGTTCTATCCTCATCAGTCAATACATCACTGGTTTTCAAATAGTAATGTCTGTCAAGCTCATCCTTTAAAATAGCACACAGCATACGTCTTGCCGTAGTAAAGTCTAAACCATCCACACCCTTGAATGAAAGAAAGATGACAGGATATTTCCCCATATGCTCGTCACACAGCTCTTTATTGCCGGAAATGTATAAGCCCTCAAATAAAGCTTTGTCCGTTCCTTTTTCAAAAAAGCTCCTAAGCATGCTCATATTGAGAGTCTTGCCAAAACGGCGAGGGCGAGTAAAAAGAGTCACCTTACCCCAGCCCTGTAAGAGCTGCTCTATAAGCCTTGTCTTGTCAATATAATAGAAACCCAGTTTTCTAATTTCCTCAAAATTTTCAATTCCAACCGGTAACTTCAAAGTATTTGCCATAAAAGCCTCCAAAAAACAATCCGCTATACTAAATACTAGTATAGCGGATTGCCATGTAAAATACAATTTAATTCATTGCATTGTATGCACAATTTATTTAACGGAATAGCCTACAATATGCCTCAACTACGTTTCTTTCCAAACGATTCTGTTTATATGAAAGACGAATATTATTTGCGACAGGGACTACCGCAACAACGATTTCACTAGCCAGCATTCCTACACCCTCACTGACTATAAATCCACCTGCCTCTTTTACTACTGCTGGCAAAACCTCTTCCACTGCAACATTTCCAGTTTCTTCTTTGGTAGCATCAATGAAATCTTTTAATTTATGTTTGTCCATTGCAAATCATCCCTCACTTTCCAATATAATAATTCACACACATGTATGCAATAATTGTTAAAGTGGGGTCCAGAGGTACGACCTCTAGGTGTAGTTTCGTTTATTAACGCTTTATTCTTCGCTTAGCTGTTTTGTTCATGTAAGTGTTGGCTACGAACCCCACATACACCCGTAGGAAATCCCATCTGAACCCACATATACGTTACAATCAAACTGTTCATCACAGCACCTCCATCAATCTCAATGTCTTTGACAAATCCTTTGGTTTCGAATTTTAACTTCATGCAACTCAGCCAAGTTCCAAATAAAGCAATAAGCGACAAGTTATTTTCACATCTTCGTCGATCATAAGATCGTTGCCTACTGCTCACCACGAAGAGGTGTGTGATTATTACGAGCAGCGTAGGGAGCTACCGCTCCAAGTATATCACAAGTCTGCAAATAAATCAGCCTTGTACACTCCATCCGCCAACATTTTTTTGAAGCTGTCCTTTACAGCTGCGACATCTTCATAGTAGGTCATGCCGTACCAGGTGACATTGGTCTTCAGAACCTTCACAGACATCTTGCAGATACCGCGAGTCACGCCGCAGTTATCGGACAGAGTGTTGTTCATCAGAACAAAACATGCCATACAGGACTTGCCGCCATTTACCAGATACTCATGGACAGCTTTGAAGCCTTCCTTGCCATAGTAATCATCTGCATTGATCACAATGAACAGAGTTTTAATTACGTCCTTCGCTGCAAGCACGGCCTGACCGGTTCCCCACGGTTTTGTACGGCCTTCCTGAAGTTCTCCCGGAATATCATTGATGTCCTGGAAAGTATAGTCAACAGTTACATTATGAGAAGAACAAATGGAAGCAATACGATCCTTTGAACTCCTTCTCGATATCCTTACGGATGATAAATACTACATGGTTGAAGCCAGCTTCAATTGCATCGTGGATTGAGTAGTCCATGATGATATGGTTTGCATCATCGACCAGCTCCAACTGTTTTATTCCTGTTCCAAATCGGCTGCCATGATAAGTAATGTTGTTTTCATATTCACTCCTTACTGTGCTCGTGCTGCTTTAATTGGGCATACCTTAATACACTGGCAATTGAGTCCCATCGTGTTCATATTTTTCTGTTCACTTTCCAAGCCAGCCATCCCAACAGCGTACCCGTTCTGTTTGTCACTACATCATCCAATTGTAAATATCCTGTTTGAGTAATATGCTGCAATATCTCAATGCTACAAGAGCAAATAAATCCAGTCAGAATATATGCCCATCCACTTCTAAATTTTCTGAACAATATCGGTAGCAGTACACCAAACGGAATAAACATAATAATGTTTTCAACAAACATAGCGTGCATATGAAAACTATGTCCCTATGTTTCAAACAAGACCAAGCTAATAGCCTTTCTACTCCCAGGTTCCCTGCATAAGAAAACTATGCGAAAAATAACGAGAATGTATGCTAAGAAAAAGGCAAATGGAATTCTATGTTTTATTGTACTCTTCTTTCCACATAACCAACTAACAGCAAATATAATGCATCCACTGAAGATGATGGCTGAAATCAAATATGACACGAGTCGCCTGAAATCCTGAATTATTGATTTTATGTACCACTTCCTTCCATGTGACACCATTCTTAATAATTCTTTCCTGTTCTCCTACTACAATCGAACGTGGAGTATCAATCTTTCCAGACACAATTGAACCGGCTCATACTATCGTATCATCAGCTATAGAACTACATTTTAAAACCTTTACACCTAATCCAATCCAGACATGCTTTCCAATCGAGGTATTAGCATCTGGATTAGTACGCTTTCCTTCAACATCAAAAATATAATGATAATCTGTAGAATGAATTTCTATATTGTTTGATAATAAAGAATTCTCTCCTATTATAATTTTAGTCCCATTACAGGCATTAATTACTGTTGGTTGTAATGGTGAAACGTTTATATGTACTCCTCTGCCCAAGATAATCTCGTTATTATCACCCTGAAGTAACATCTGTACCCCATTTAGCGAACACTCATTACTTATGACTATTTTATTGTTATTTCCCATAATTCGAATACGACAGTTCTGAATTTTGGAGGAGAAGTCGCGCTCTACTATATTATTTTTTTCTCCCCGAACTGTTATTTTATTTTTTCCAAAATAAAACAATAGAATATTTCTAATTCTTTTCAACTTACTCTTATCCATTTTTTGCTTATTTCCTTGTACGATGATAACAAAAGCTAAATAAACATTTTCTTTTTGATTTTGTGAATCAATAGGACTTTCAGGGATTGGGTATATCTATAGTGGATTAACCCTGAACGGGATTGACGATAATCATTGCTTATAAAAAAATCAGCAGCTTGTCTTAATGGAACCTGTCTCCACTAATCCCCTGCAGGTTGTATGCTTTTGCCGCTTTAAATGGACACACTTTAATGCACTGATAGCACCGCACACATTTACGTCCATCTATTTGTGGATATTCAAAGCCTTCTTCATCCTCCACCATAAAAATAGCTTCTTTCGGACAAATGACATAACAGGCCGCACATCCACTGCATTCTTCTTTTCTTTTATATAGTACTGGTAGTTCTTTCATTCCAAGTCTTCCTTTTCTTTCCAGCCATCCACGGAGCAATTCGCACGACAAGCTTATATACCACGCTGCAAATAAGCACCGTAGCCAAAACGACAATCATCGCAAGCAGGAAGTTCTCTCTCACGTCATCTGTCCCCATGTGCAATGGAATTAATACAATTTTCACTACAATCCGATATACAGGGCTGTGAATACAGAGAACAATCAGCGAGATTCTACTGATATACTGCAAAATTCTATTTTCGTTGATGAGCTGAGAAATAAGAATCATGGAAGTTACGCCAATCATGGCGGTTACAAACCACATGAATCCTGTGGTTAAGTTGTGGAGAGAAAAGAAGAAATTCAAGGTAAGCAAAACTACCGCAACCACTCCAGTTCCTACATTTCTATTCGCGATTTTTGTTTCTCTCCCTGAGAAGAACACGCCCACAGTATAAAATCCTATGTACTTGAACACGCGGTTAATGCCCCATAACAGTTCCGGCATCGGAAGAACAACATAGATCAGACTCATCAGAGCTGAAAGAATATAAGCTATCTTCCTGCTCCCAGATTGACTATTATTATATTGAACAGAACAACTGTTACAAAGAAGCAAGGCAAAAACCACAGATGAACATTGAAGTCCAAATTATCATAGCAACCAGAAAACAGACCAATCAACGACTCCACAAAGTCCATGTTAGAATCCCTGAATCTCCTCTCTATCACTTGCAAATATAAAAGCACCATCAAACCAAACGAGAAATACGGGTCAACTATAGTCTGGATTCTCCTCTTTATATCTGTTAAAATTGTTTTTTCTTTATACACCCAGTCTGCTGCCAAAAAGAACAGCAGCATATGGAAAGAATACAGCCAATTATAAACTGCACCATTTGAATAAATATGCTCTATTGCAACAAGAACAATACTTACAGATTGTTGACAAAAGCCTATACCTTTTTCGTAAGGACATAGGCTTTTTATTGTATATAGGCAATTTTCGAAATGAAATTGTCTTTTTTGTATATTTTGAAGGATGTATTGAATTTTTTGATGGCTTTCTTCTATATTTTCCTCTCCAAAGGGACATTTTCTTCAGATTATGGCACGCAAAAATCAACCAAGCATTCTGTTGTTTTTTCTTCAAGCCTTTTAACCTTGTGAAACGGAGTCCATTGTTTTCCTTACAGTCCGCAAATACTCGTTCAATA
>UMCY01015297.1_pt1 | contig 50318 bp, 25 predicted proteins | sample 1964351 | NCBI WGS metagenome assembly UMCY01 (sample SAMEA4835980, study PRJEB28245) | human gut metagenome | biome: gut microbiome; material: fecal sample | place: Denmark | collected 2008 | reverse complement strand
AGGATGTATTCCTGTTCACGTTCTTTTTTTACCGAAACAGGATCGGCACCTTTCACTTCAAACCTGGCATTTACCCAGTTGGTGCGATCTCCGGCTATTCCATCTCCTGCATGATCGACACGTAAGATTAGAGATTTTATACCCTTAACAGAAATATCTATTTGTTTTGCTTTTTCTCCTGCATGCATGATTCCACTTCGCCAGATGATTTTACCATCTCCTAAAATAATAAATTCAGCACTGGCTTGTTTTAATTCGTGTTCGGGTGCGGAATCATCTATCCCTGCAGATGCCTTGAAGGAGATTGTTTTGCCGTCAAGTTTTATGCGGAATACGCTTGCGGCATGTGTACCTACACCCCGGTCAAATTTTTCTCCGGCAATAGAAAGTGGTGTTTTCCACATTGATTGATTGGCTATTGCTTTACCTGCAGATTGATCGACGTTAGAGAGATCTAATTCATCTAACCATACTATACGGGGAGCAGTTGTAAAGCTCGAAAGCAGTATGATTAATAATGTAGAGAAGTATTTTTTCATTGTATTTGAAATTAGTACAAAATAAATTCTTTCCTGCAAAAGTATTGGATATGCTTGGTGAAGTTAAATAAAAAAGAGAATAAAATGAAAACAAAATCCGGACAAAACGCAAATAAACCACTTTATGCTTGACAATTACTAGATTTTATTTGTATTTTCACAGCGGATTTTTATTTCTAAATAATTAGTTCGTGTTTAATTTTAATATAAATGATGGACGAATATAAGGATAAAAGGTACATAAAGGAAATAATAAAAGAATATAATATTTTATTAGAGTCGTGGGGTTCTTCGGAGTCCTGGGACTTAAATCAATTTAAAACACTGGAAAATATGATCTTCGAAACAACGAAGATCGATGTAAATGCTAATACACTTAAACGATTTTTTCAGCAGAAGACAGGCAATCCACAGTTGGCGACAAAAGATGCTTTATGTCGTTTCTTAGGTTATTCGGGGTATACCGACTTTGTAATGAAGAAAACGAAGAAAGAAGAGGCTATCAGTATCCAGACGGAAGACGTTGTTGAAGAAACAAAGGAGCATACAGATGACACAGAAAAAAATGTAAATAGTTCCCAGCTGGATAACGCGTCGAATAAAGTGACAAAAGATCCGGAAGAGGTATCGAATCGTATCTATAAGAAAAATAAATGGTATGTAAATTTTACTGCTATACTATTATTGGCAATAGTCGGATATATGTTGTATACATATAAATTGAAGGATATGTATGTGGAATATCTGATTTCAAAAATAGAATTTACCACTTCACAAGTAAAAGGAATATGTCCGCTTACAGTCACATTCTCCTATCATATACCAGCTTCATTATTTGAAGATATCACTGTTGTATATGAAGAAGCTAATGGGGATGTATCCGAAAGAAAACTAAATGAAAATATAGATAAGATAAATGCCACCTATATATATGAAGGTGAAGCATTCTGTCATCTGAAGTATAAAGATAGAATTATAAAGACCATTCCGGTGGAGTGCCGCAAGACGGGGTGGTCGGTTTTCGTCCGTGAGGAAAGAAAGAAAATATTTCGAGTTTTTCCGATGGAGCAGGCTTACAATGATTCGGGATATGTAAGTTTACCAATAGAAAATGTCCCACAAGAAGCGCATACTAACCACATGTTTGTCAGTTATGTGTTTTATAAAGAAAAGTTGATAGACGGAGATAATTTCATATACGAGGCACGCGTTCGCAATTCAAAACAGGAGAATGCTGTTCCTTGCTCGGATATTATCATGTATATACATTCGGATACAGCTATGCATGGCTTTGCTATGAATGAAAACGGATATGCTTATATAAAATTCATCAGTGGAGAAAATACAATTAAGGGAGATGAGTACAACTTAAGCCGGTTTAATTTTAACTCTTCCGAATGGCATGTCATGACTATTAAAGTAGTGAATAAGAAAACTACCTTCTACGTAGATGGAGAAGAAGTGTTAGGTATGGATTATAATGAACCTTTGGGATATGCCAATGAACTTACGTTAAGATTTAAGGGATGCGGAGCTGTAGATTATGTGAAAGTCTACAATCTTGATGGTAAGGTTGTATATGAAGAAAACTTCGATTCAGATAAAAGAAAATAGTACTCTCTTTTCTTACAACCATCTTATACATAGGTGGTTGTCTTGTTTTGTTCATATTTTGTTCCTGTTTTGTTTTACCTTTTTCTCTCTTTTCTTAGCCTTTTGTTTGCATGGTTGCGGATGATTTGGGATAGATTTGCAATTGTTATCATTGTCCTGTTGGGCGCGTTAACTAAATCTATATAATCTGAAATGATCCGATGAAAAAGAAGAAATGGATATGCTTGTTATTATCTGCATTGTTGGGGGTAGGCACTGCTTTTCCTCAACAGAGCAAAGAATCACCTGTAGAAAAAGTAAAGAAGATTGGTGATAAATTGATTAGAGAAACTCCCTTTGCTTACAAGCTGGGACTTGCTTCTCGTAGTACTTCTTTCAACACGTTAAACTTTGTGGATTTCGGGCGTACCTTCGGTTTGGGACAAGAAGCTGTGGCCTATGCCTATACACAGCTATCGTTTCCCCGAGATACCACCATACGTGTAGAAACAGAGCATAACGATGCCTGTAAAATCTGGTGTAACGGACAACTGGTTTATGAAAATAAAGGGAAGCGGGATATTAAGATAAACCGCGGAGAACGAAGTATGCAGATGACTTCTTCATTCTTGCTTCCGTTGAAAAGTGGTAATAACAATGTGTTGATAAAGTCGGCCACTTTCGGCAAAGAATGGTGTGTGTTCTTACAACCGCCAAGTGATAATGATGCCGTTTTATCCACTGTCCGGAGTTATCCTCAAATAGGCTTAACCAATTTGAATAATGTTGATAAACAAGTGTCCAACCTTACCAACTGGCTCATTATCGGACCTTTTCAGGGTGGCATTGACGTAGTGCATGAACCGGAACAGGAATTCAAGTTTGGATATATGTATAAAGGACTTCATTGTCCGGTGACTTGGACAATTCCTAAAATAGAAGTACTCGGAGAAATGATAGATCCCGAAGTTTGGGGAACTACTTACCAATGGAATTACCATAATGGAGGTGTTGCCTGGGCCATGCAGCAACTTGGTGAACTGACCGGAGCAGATAAATATACCAAATGGGCAACTGACTTCTGCGACTATCAAATGGAAGGCATGCCATTTGTTGACTATCAAGTCAACAATTTGCGGGCATATAATTCAGCCAATGCGATGGTAATTAATTCCACATTACTTGATTTTACATTAGCTCCCTCACTTCCCATTCTATACCGTTTACGTACAGATAAGGATTTTAAGAATAGAAACATTTATCAGGCATACATTGATAAAATGACAAACTATGCACGTTTCGGGCAAATCAGAAGTGAAGGAATGACCAATTATACCCGTGATACTCCGGAAAAATATACAGTGTGGGTAGATGATATGTTTATGGGTATTCCTTTCTTGATACAAGCTGGATTGTATAGCAATTCACCGGAGTTGCGAAAGATATTCTTCGATGATGCAGCCAATCAGATTATAGATTTTACGAAACATGTATGGAACAAAGACACTCGTCTTTATATGCATGCTAATTATACATCACGCCCCGACATTAAACTACCTCATTGGTCACGTGCCAATGGATGGGCTATTTGGGCTATGTCTGACGTATTGATGGCATTGCCTAAGAGTCATCCCAAATACAAAGCAATACTCAAGCAATATCAGACTTTTGTCTATTCTCTGATAAAATATCAGAGTCCTGACGGATTCTGGCATAATGTAATCGATCGTAGCGATTCTCCCAAGGAAGTTTCGGGTACGGCCATATTTACAATGGGTATAGCACGCGGTATCAGGTATGGCTGGCTGGATAAGAAAAAATTTATGCCAATTGCATTGAAAGGATGGGATGCAGTGGCATCCGAGATCGAAGACGATGGAACGGTACATAAAATCTGTATAGGAACCATGTGTACTGAAGATGTAAACTATTATATGAACCGTCCATTTTTCGATGATGATACACATGGATCGTTTGCCGTCATATTTGCAGGTATAGAAGTCCAGCGAATGATGGATGAATACGCCAAATAACTGATGTAAAAAAATAGATATCCAAATATAATATTATGAAAAAGATACTTGTACTAATGACTTTGTCTTTCATGCTTGTCTCGACATTGGCAGCACAGATGAAAGACCCCCAAGACTGGGTAGGCTACGAAGAAATAATGGGTGTAAAAAATGGACTAAGATTTTATGATTTCGATGTAAATCTGATAGAATCGTCTGCTCCTGCTAATGTTTTTTGGCCGGAGGATGATATCCGGCTCAAGTTTCAGTTGATTAATAACACATCACAATCAATAGATATAGATGCGAAAGTACATATCTTTCGCTATGGAACGAAAGGAATCCCTAATGATATTTGGTTGCCCCAGATGATTAAGCTTGATTATGAGAAAGTGATTCCTGTTCACCTATCAATCTCGCCGAATGGCTATGTCAATACGTCTGTATCGGTAGACGATATTAAGGATTTTGGAGGATATGCCGTTGTGTTTGATCTTGGAAAGTACGGGCGTCGATTGGGTACAAGTTTTGTCTATAGCATGAAACCGTCATTAGTGAAAATGCAATATCCCAAACAATCTTTGGATTATCTGGGAGTAGATTTTTTGAATAGAGTAGGTGTTCAGTCCATTCGTTACGGTATTCCTTTCATATCACCTGATAATCCCGATTATCAAGGATTCCGGCAAGAGTTGAAAAGATTGATGAAAGATTTCATGGATAACAATATCACTGTTATGCTGATGTTTGGTGAGGGACGTATGGCACAGTCTATGCCTTTGGGTACCACCAGGCCGCATTTGGATGAGAATGGAAAATTTCTTCATACGAAGCAGGATTTGGTATGGCTTCCCGAATTGGATGAAGACTTTAAGAAATTCGTAAAAGAATTATGTCTTGATTTTGGCTGGCCCAAAGGACCGGTAACGGCTGTCTGTTTGTGGAACGAACCGTGGGAGGGAACTTCCATATCCGGTTGGCAGGCTGATATGATAAGATATAAAGAGATATATACGAAAATGGCTGAAGCGGTGCTTGAAGCCCGGAAGAAAGACATAGATGTTCTTGTGGGAGGAGGCGACTCTAATTCGAATGCGTTGGATAAGTTTTTTGCTGATGGAACAATGGATATGTTGCCAATCTTTGATTTTCTCTCCATTCACTATCAAGGTATGGAGGCACCGGTATTATATCCCGAGTGGAATAAGCGTAAAGATAACAAGGGGCGTGTGAAAATATGGGATACCGAAAGTTGGGTAGGAAATACCGACGACCGTGTGGGACTTGTTATTGCAGCCAACCGTTCCGCCGGATATGACAGATCGATGGGCATATTTGGAGGTTATATGTATTCCGGGGATCCGAACCGGTCAGTGCGTAGTATGGAGGTTCGTACCGAAAAAGGAAAGGAGACAATGCCTAAACTCCACAATACATGGTCTGCGGCAGCTGCTGTGGGAGCAGCACAAAGTATGATCGGAGAAAGAGAGTTTGACAGGCTTCTTTTTAAAAATGGGTTGCCTTGGGTAATGATCTTTGATGGGTATGAAAATAAGAAAGACGACGGAACAATTGTGATTACCGGAGATTTGGGTGAAGCATTCGGTGCAGAGAATATCCTTTTCAGAAATGTGCGTAGCCTAAGCGAAGCGAGAAAAAAAATCGACTTGCATCATAAATTGAAAACATTACCTGCAAATAGTGCTGAACGTAAAAAGATAGAAAATGAACTGAATACCTACTATCCCATCACTGACGGGAAAATGATATTGAAAGCCAATCCCTCCTTCCTGCTTTATGATTTCTATGGAAATGTCATTGCTCCTAAAAATGGAATCTACGAAATCCCTCTTAATTATCAGGGATATTATATGCGTGTAAATGGTGAGAAGGGAGCTTTTGACAAACTTGTTTCTGCCATTAGTAAGGCAGACATTGTGGGGTATGAACCTATAGAAATAATTGCGAAAGACTTTACAGCTCCCATTGCCAGCAAACCGGAAATGGAACTTCAACTGACCAATATCCTCAATCGTCCGGTGAAAGGTGTATTGTCTGTTTCTATTGGTAATCTGGATATATCTTATCCGCAGAATGTATCGTTTAAGCCTAATGAGACAAAAATAATCAGAGTGAAAGTGGCAAATGGGACTGCCAGTGTAGATAATAACTATCCGCTTGAAGTTCATTTCGATGCCGGAAAAGATGGATTCGCCGTACATTGGGAAAATATGCATGTCAATTACATTGCAAAGAAAACAATGAAGATAGATGGTAATCTGAATGACTGGCAAAATATGATCTCACAAACGATAGAAGGTTCTTCCAAGGCCAGCATTTCTTTGACGGAAGCTGCATGGTATCCATATCAAAAGTTTGATAGTAATGCGGAAGGATTGGCACATACCTACCTGGCTTACGATGATGACTATTTTTATTTTGCAGCAAAAGTTGCGGACAAAACTCCCAATAAGGGAACATTGAGATTTGAGACTCGCAATGATGATGATTATTTCTATCCTGACACAGCTTATATGCAGACCATATATGCCATGCATTCTACCATAGTGACACAGCCTGCGGCAGAATCCGATCCAAAAGCATTGCAATTGCCTTCGGCAAAAGGGCGCATGATGAATTATATGGAAAATACATCTACTACTCTGTCGATGGGTATGGATATTCATTTGCCAAAAGATAAATATGTCCGCACTTCTCTTTATTTCCCAAGTATAAATCAGAATGGGCTATCTGTTACTGTTTATGACAAAGAAAGTGGCAAAGAATTACTTTCTACCAAGATAGACAAGCTATGGAATGGTACTTATCTGACATTGGATTTATGTGGTAATGTGCGCATACGTTGTTCATCTTATGGTTGGTGGTACACAACGAAATTATCAGGTATCTTTTTTGATTCATCAGACAATGTTGTTAACTCGGGTAATACCGGTGCTTCAGCAAAACTTGTAAACCGTGATTTTGATACTGTCGGAAACTGGATTGGTAAATACGGGCAATTAGGATATTATCTGATTGGTGCAGATTCTTCTTTGCCTCAAGATGTTACTTGCAATGTTGTTTCTCAAGATGATTTGGTTCCTTTGGTATGGCCGGAACAGGTACGTCGTTTCACTTACCGTAAACGCCCGACATTACCGGATGGCACCAATGGGATAGCAACGGATAATATACTTATTGCTTTTAATGTAATTCCAATCGGCGAAGATGGTATGGAAGCTGAAACGAAAGGCACCATGCCGCGTTACATCGGTTATAAATGTACAGATTATGAATACGCCTTGAATACTGTTGCTCCCGAATATGGCGGTGGTTTTGAAATATGGAGAATGCTTGTTCCGGGCATGCCGCGAAAACACTTCTATCCTCGCCAACCCAAATCTCCATTTGACGGGGCTGTAAAAGATGGAAAATTGATTACCACACGTGAAGGTAATACATTGTATTATGAATGTGCCATTCCATGGTCCGAAATACCCGATGTGAAAAAAGCCATTGATAAAGGCGATAAAATTAAATTCTCTGCCCGAATCAATGATGATGGCGCCGGGGCTGCTTGTATGGAAATAGCACGCGGACGAAGTGTTTCGAAGAAAAACTCCAGAGCATTCCATCCGGACTGGAAAGAGCATTGGGCAAACGAGGTTGAGTTTGGAGTAGAGAAATAAAGGCTATCGGAATGATAATTATTGAAAGTGATAGAATGAAAATGAAAAAACAACTAATAATCATATTTCTATTATGTCTGGCTGCTAAAGGGATTTCACAAATACCTTTTGATGGCAGTGATAGCTATGCTACGCCACCCATAGGATTCGGGCAAAGTGAATTTGAAAACCCTTTAATCAACAGTATTAACAGGGAACCATACGGTGCAACATCTATTTCATTTCCTACTGAAACAGAAGCGTTGCAAGTAAAACGCTCTTCGTCCTCCCGGTATCAGTCATTGAATGGAACATGGAAATTCAAGTTTATTACAGATTGGGACAATCTTCCGTCTGATTTTATGAAAGTAGAGACAAATGATGATTCCTGGGACAATATACCTGTTCCGTCTACCTGGGAAATGAAAGGATATGGTGATCAGGTTTATTGTGGACAAGGCTATGAATTTCGTCCTGTCAATCCTCCGTTTGTACCACGTAAAGATAATCATATAGCATTGTACCGGAAGACGTTTGAAGTACCTGCATCATGGGAGGGACAGAATGTATTGATTCATTTTGCCGGAGTCAGAGGGGCTTTCTATTTATATGTCAATGGGAAAAAAGTCGGTTATAATGAAGATGGCGGCACTCTGCCTGCAGTATTCGACATGACTCCTTTTCTGAAAAGAGGAAAGAATCAATTGGCAGTTCAGGTGTTGAGATGGAGTGATGGTTCCTATCTTGAAGATCAGGATCATTGGCGCTTTCACGGCATCACCCGGGATGTTTATATTGAATCACGCCCTGATGTTTTCATACAGGATTTTGCTGTAATTACAGACTTGGACAAGGATTATAAAGACGCAAAACTGCGTATACGCCCTGTCATATCCAGCAAGAAAACAGTAGATGTTTCGGACTGGGTGCTTGAAGCCAGATTATATACTAAAGAAGGTAATCCTGCTCTCGGAGTAGATATGTCAATGCCGGTCAAGACGATTACGACCGAAAAGTATCAACAGAATTTTTCATTGGCAAAATATCTGGAAACAAATGTAAAGGCTCCTTTATTATGGTCATCCGAAACGCCTAACTTATATATCATAGTCCTGACATTAAAGGATAATAAAGGCAACGTAGTAGAATCAAGAAGTTCCCGTATCGGTTTTCGCAAAGTTGAATTCAAGAACAACCATGAACTGTGCGTGAATGGAAAACGTGAATACATCTATGGAGTAAACAGGCACGATCATGACGCTTGGGAAGGAAAAGCCGTTCCTTATGAAAGAATGGTACAGGATGTGACTTTAATGAAACAGTTCGGTTTTAACTCTGTAAGAACTTCCCACTATCCTGCAGATCCGGCATTCTATGATTTATGCGATGAATATGGCATTTATGTGATGGATGAAGCTAATGTGGAAACGTGTGGCGCAGATGCTGAACTTTCAAATAATGAGTTATGGCTTTTTGCTCAAATGGAACGTGTTGCCGGAATGGTAAAAAGAGATAAGAACCATCCGTCTATTATTTTCTGGTCGTTGGGGAACGAATCGGGTGTTGGAGCAAACAATGCCGCACGAGCCTCGTGGGTCAAAGATTACGATCCTACCCGCCTTGTACATTTCGAGGCCTATATGCATAATGGAGGTTCAAGGCAATATGGTTATGGCATCGATTTTATGAAGACCAACCGTCCGGCGGTGAATCCTCCGGAACCTCCGGCTGTAGATGTTGTCAGTACCATGTATCCGTCTGTAGAAGGGATTATAAAGCTTGCTACTCAAGAAGGTGAAACACGTCCGGTATTGATGTGCGAATATGCTCACGCTAAGGGTAATGCATTGGGTAATCATCAGGAATATTGGAATGCAGTGAAAAAATATCCACGCCTGATAGGTGGCTATATCTGGGATTGGGTGGATCAAAGTGTAATTAGAAAAGACGATGTAACAGGCAAAGAATATTTCTCTTCCCTCAACGGCACTAATGGGCTTGTTTTTGCAGACCGGAAAATAAAGCCGGCTATTAATGAATGTAAGAAGATCTATCAGCATATTCGTTTTGATTATACTAACGGAGAACTGACTATCAAAAATGAATATAATTATCTGCCGCTTTCCGCATTTAATTTTTCATGGAAATTAATGCTAAACGGTGAATTGATAAAAAATGGCGAATTGACCGATATTGAGGCTTTTCCGGGCACTTCTGCCAGAGTGAAAATAGATACCGGATATCCTGATTCCGGACAGAAAGGGGAAGTCATACTCGAAATCAGTGCTTATTTAAAGAAGGGTACTATTTGGGCACCTAAGGGATTTGAAATCGCATGGGAGCAATTCACCTTGCAAGAAGGAAAGGTAAATCCTACGGTGGAAGGAAACACAGGAAATGGCGGAAAGCTGACTGTACAGAAGAAAGCGAATGAAATAGGTATTTATAATGATCGTATAAATATTGTGTTCAACAAGAAAACGGGGCTCATTCAAAGTTGGATCGTAGGTAGTAAGGAATTTTTGGAGAGAGGTCCTCGAATCAATCTGTGGCGGGCTCCGACCCATAATGATGGCGGTTACCGTCCTAAAACAGAGAATGAAATTTCTCGTCAATGGGTAGAAGCCGGACTGGATAGTTTGCAACATAAATTGAAATCGTTTAAGCTGACTGAAGAAAAGAATGGTACAGTCAGTGTGGCAACAACATTTATTGCACAAAAAACGGGAAATAAGTCGTATGTGGAATATATCACTAAATATATTGTTGATTCTTCCGGAAAAGTACAGATAGATACTGATCTGAAGCCATTTGGCAATATAATCAGCTTCCCCCGTATAGGCTATACTATGACTGTAAAGTCTGGCAATGATACTTTTTCATGGTATGGCTACGGACCGTATGACACATATAACGACAGACATTCGGGAGCTCGTTTGGGTAAATTCTCAGGAACTGTAGATGAACAGTTTACGCATCATGCGTATCCTCAAGAGAATGGAAACAAATATCATTGTTCATGGGTTTCATTGACCGACAATGAGGGAATTGGACTTATTGTTGAAGGTATGCCATTTATTGAATCCAGCGTAATGCATTACTCCCTTGAAAACCTGTCTGAAGCTATAGATGAGAGCCAATTAAAGCGTACTGACAACGTCACGTGGAATATCGATTATAAAACATATCCGATTGGTAATAGGAGTTGCGGACCTCCCCCACTCGAACAATATGTACTTTTTGCAGAACCTGTGTCTTTTAGCTTTTGTATTTATCCGGTTCTTAATCAAAAGGCTGTCCAGTAAGCTTTTAAATTTATAAAAGGGTCGTCCGAAAAGTCTTGATCTAATGAATCACCTTTGCTACAGCATATCGTAGCAAAGGTGATTTCTTTTTTCAGGAACTTTCAATCCTCTCGTCAGAATAAGGTGTAGCATTGGTCATTTAGAATTCAGTGATGAAAATGGCCAACTGTACACGGTCCTGAAAGTGTATTTGTATAATAAATGGAATAGTGTGTATGTATCATAAATTTATCGTTTATATATATAGTACACGGTTGTTTGTTTCTTACGATATTTATTTTATTGAAATATCTTTATTGTTTATGCATAAACAGCTTTATCGTTTCTAATAGATTTTTGAAGAGTTTATTAGAAACGTTGTTTGAGTTTATTAAAAACTATATGGAAGATTTTATCGGCATTTATATTGAATTTATGTAACAAGAAAGGCTGCAGAATTCATAGAATTTCGCAGCCTTAGCTATTGACAGGATTTCTGTCCACTGTATTTTTATATAATTACTTAGTTTATTTGTTTCAATTTATTTGTTTTTAAATCCATTCTTTATTCGTCTTTTTTGATTGATGATCTATATTCTTGTTCTACAAATATACAACATAAAAAGAGCGTTTCCAAATTTTTGCGATATACAGAATTAAAAGTATTCTTAGTGGTTTGTATTGAACACCTTACTTCTGAAATATTTCAGGGTATTTCCTGATAAAATAAACAGGCGTACAGCTCCAAGCGTGGCAATAGCTGTTGATAGGATAAAAATCGTATGGAGAAATAAAGTCGTTTGTAGGATCGTATGCCTCCCAAAATGTATCGGCTCCTTTGGCAATCATTCCTCCCCAGTAATTGACTAAAGCCTCTTTTGCTTCGAGGTTCATTCCGCAATCTATCAGCGACTGAATATAATAATGATACATATAAGGAGTGCCGGGATAACAAACATCCTGTGTTGTAGTCAATGCTGATAAAGCTTTTTTGCCTTCAGCTTTACTGGCAACTCCGCTTAAGATCATCCATATTTGTGAAGCATAGGAAATCTGCTTGTCGCCTGTTCCGACGAAAAAGCCGGTTTTCCGGTTGTATAAGTTTTTGCGGGCAGCCTTTATCATTTTATCAGTTAATTGAGGCAAGTCGGCAACTTCTTTTTCTTTTCCGAGCAGTTGAGCCAGCTTGTAGGATTCCTTTAGTGCGAATATGGATACTCCTTGTAAGGGAACCTCTTTATACAAATCCTCTTTCCAATCGAAAAATACCCACCAGTCTTTCTTTACTTTCTCAAAATCCATCAATCCGTCCGTCTTGACATTGGTACGGACAATATCCAGCTGCTTTTTAGCCACAGGCCACAAGTCTTTGACAGTTTCCATATCGCCTGTTGCTTCCAGGTAGTCTTTCAATGTTACATTATATAATAGCGCATATTCATAAAGAAACTGTTTGTCCTGGGCTCTTGGCACAGGATTTTCAATTACAGTAGCCAACAGATATCCGTTCAGATCGCTCAATCCGGCCAATAAATACAAACACCGTTTTGTAAGGTCGTGCTGCTTGTAAGAATAATTGTTGCCAAGAGCTTCCAGATATAAATCACCGATCCAAAGACGCTGATCTCTCTTCGGACCATCCTCGTAAACGGTTTGCATACATTCTTTCAGTGTATTGAGTCCGACACGATCTATTTTCCTTATCATGGGATCAACTGTCTGCGGAAGCTCTTCAGGTATGTTTCTGGCAGAAGTTTGAGCCATACATTTTATATCATGTATGTTGAAATCATAATAAGGGGAACTGCCCAGCAACTCTATTTTCACATAGCGGAAAGCCAGCCTGCGTGAAAGATTGACTGTTTGCGGCACATACATTACAGAAACAACTTCGTCCTGCAGCCATGCCCTGCTTAAGCCTTCTTTATAAGAATCAAAAGGGACAGCCACTTCCGAAGGAACTTCCCCGAAGGTCAATTTCAACCTTAACGGACCGTCGGCTGCAAGCCCGGTACTCCTTACAGAGAAACTGAAATATCCGGTCAGATGCTCTCCGAAGTCAATCGTAATTTCTTTTTTCAGTCTGAAAGGCATAGAGTACAAGGAGTCGATAGGACTGACATCTACTGCTTTGTATTTCTGAAACGATTGTGCGTCGGGTACAATATCTACTACTTTCAGTGGCTTTTTCTCTGTGATTATAAGTTTCGGTTTATATTGCTCTGCTTTTTGTAGCCACTGCTTACGGTTGTTCCCATAATAGTCTTGTGCAAAACAAGCGATTGTGATGAATACCAGTGTCAAGCTGAATAAGATAGATTTCGTCATATTATTAATCCTCTTTACTATCTGTCACGTTCCAATTTCTGAAGTCATACACGCGTGATTCTTTTCCATGCGAAACATTCAGGAAACGTCCGTTCACCGCTTGTTCCATCCATGGGTTTGAATACAAAGGCCAATTTTCATAATCCACCTTTTCTCCGTTGACGAAACGTCCGTAGTTGTAGATAATTTTTAGTGTATCACCGCTAAGTGAGTGATAAATGGTCTGTCGGTATTCTGGATTGGTAACGATGTATTCCAGTTTCGTTGTTTTCAGTATATCTTCTGCAAACAGGTCCAAAGCTGTTTGCGTTCCTGTAGGCTGATATTTATCCGGCAAACAGGTTTCTATGACTGCGGCAGTGCCACGTTGGTCACAGCGTAACATCTTATGTTTTACCCCGCGGAACATCCGGTCTTCGTCCCATGTGTATGGATGACAGAATTTTACGGCAAACAGAACACTTCCTCCGTCAAAGAATATCCAGCCGGATTTGTCCTCTTTCATTTGTTTTATTGCATCAATAGGCACTACTCCTGTCACATACGGATGGGGTTCTTCCGATTCTATTTTATACATGGCCAGCAACGTGCCGTTATGTTGTAATACTTGTTCGCGACAAGTAGCTCCGAAAAGGCTTTCGGCTGATCTACCATAATGACTGATATGAGTCAGGAAGAAAGTACTTGCGGGTGCATCCGATTCCCATACTAGTTTCCACCGGCGCATCTGCGCGCTCCATCCCAGACTGATTCCATCCCATTGACTGGCTAATCCATACGTTTTGTTGATATATGTATATTTCTTGAATCCCCATGGATAGTTGAGTTGTGCAAATGGAGTCATATCATGCGATTCTTTATGTACGTATGCATTTTTTCTATCCGATGCTATATGCTGTATAATCTCTGGTACACGATAGGAAGAAACGGCCGCCAGTACAGAGTAAAAGCCTTCATTGTTCACAATCAACTCTCCGTTTTCATACTTTTGCTCTAATACCGGATTGGGACCGCCACCAAAAAATAACCAGCCTAAAAGTGGATAAGGACTCATCATATGAGGAGAACAAGCAAAATAATATTCCCGTAGAGAGGAAGATATGAAATAACCATTCAACCATTCGGGTGCCATGTTGAGTAAATGCCATTCAAGAGTCATTTGTACCTGTTTCTTAAATTCAGCATCCTTGCTGTGGTCATACAAAGAAAGAAGGCAAGTGATATAGAATGTGCCGTACGTAGGAGAATCAAACTCTTTGATACCATAACGTACCGTCTTATCCATTACATCCATAAGTACTGAACGGCAATGTGCCATTACCGTGTCGGCTTTCCCCCAGTCGGGGAAAGCCAGTGCGGTAAGATATCCAGCTGTTTTAAACATCAGTCTATGATTTTCGGTACTTCCATCTGCCAAATAATCCTCGCTTGTCATACGTTTCCGTACCTTCTCTTTCAGCTCTTTCGGGTATACAGACTGAAAGCGTAGATACGCGTCGATATTCTGATGACAATCGAACATGTCGAAGGGTGCATCTTCCTGCATCCGGTTCAGCATATCCAGAGCATACTTGACATCTTTCTTTGTTTCCAGGCGAGCTAAAACAAATCCCATTGCTGTCTTGATGTCGTTATCTCCCCAATATTGGTCGTTTGGACGGGCTTTGGAGTAATAATCAAGGAGATATTTTTTCCGCTCGTCAAAAGAAGACGCAGAGGTGAGAGAGAGAAACAGAAAAGCAAATGCCAGTAAAATCAACAGCTTTTTCATACTTAATATCCTTTACTTTGTTTCATTAATGGATTCGTTCTCAATTCACTTTCAGGTATCGGAAGATAATAGTCTTGTGGATCGTAATGTACAGTTCCTGCCTTTGTTGAAGGATATTTGGCCAATTCCTGTTCCAATATTCCCCAACGGCAAATATCATACCAACGGATATTTTCAAAGAATAGCTCTTTGTAACGTTCTTCCTGAAGGATTTCCATGGTGACAGTCGAAAAATCTTCTCCTTTTGTACCGGGTACGTCGTAGTTACTTTCTCCCCATGCCCGGCGACGGACTTTGTTCACATATTCGGTGGCCACATCTACAGAGTTCAGTTTGAGCATTACTTCGGCATACATCAGATAAATATCCGCCAAGCGGATGATATCTACATTCTTGGTTGAGAATACAGGTGAAGACACGTTATAGAAGTCGGTATACTTACGTGCGTAATATCTGTAATCGGGCACATCCGTATCCGCCTTTATAAATGTAATGCCGGTAGTGGCTGTACTCCAAGCTTGCCATGTATAATCGTATAATGTAGCTTCATACAGACGTGGATCGTCTCCGAATCGTGCAGCAGTACGTTGATCGACGAAAAAGTTGTTCCAGGCACCCGGAGCTCCTCCGAAGATACGAACCAGGTGATGTTGGGGGGCATCATCATAGGCACTTCCTGACGAGAGGTAATATTGCAGGGAGAAGATACATTCGGGATTGTTGTCCGTATGCTGAATGTAATCTGTAAAGTTGACCGGTTTGTCCAATTTGAAGCGGCTGTCGCCTATCACTTTCTCAAATTCTGTCTTGGCATTGGCATAGTCGCTCATATACAGATACACTTTTCCGAGTAATGCATGTACAGCCGGTTTTTGGGCCCATCCCTGGTCTTTTGTATAATCAGTGTCTGTATAGCCGGGACCGGGTACTGCAGTATTGACCGGGATCTGGTTGTCTCCAATGCAGGTTTCGGCTTTTTTCAGATCCTTGATTATCAATTGATAACATTCTTCAATAGTTGATCTGGCTGTAATTGCATTACTAGCGTCTGCAATACCTTCCATCAGAATGATTCCTTTCGCATCCTTGTTGTTTGGATACATTCCCCCGAAAGAAGGTCCTTGTTCTCCGAACAGGCGTAATAGATCGAAATGTATGAATGCTCTTAAAAATAAACTTTCACCCTGGAAGTTCATTACCATTGTTTTTTTCTCTTCATCCAGCGCTTCCAAGTCTACATGGTCGATCAAGTCTAGCATGAGATTGGCAGAAGCCAAGGCTTTATAGTATTTTATGTAGGCCTCTTCTACATTCTTGTTGCTGGAAGTGAGCCCATTGATGGCCCATTGATTACGTTGTTCTTCGCCCAGCCAATCAATATCCATTTCGTGCGACATGGTTGACATATATTCCGTCTGTCTTCCATAAAGCATGATAGAACCTAGAGACCTGTAAGCGCTTCCCAAAAATTCGCCTAACTTTGCGGGGTTTTTTTGTATGATTTCTCCAATATTATCGTCTGATACAGACGTTGTTAGAGGATGATCCAGAAAATCACTGCATGCTGATGTCAGAAGCAGACATCCTGCTATGAACATATATTTAATTTTCATATTTATATTTTTATCTGATTAAAAACCAACATTAAGACCAAATGAAATAGAACGGGACTGAGGATATTGAGTTAAGCTATATACTCCCTGTTCGGCATTGTTATTACCTATAAATTCAGGATCAAATCCTTTGAATTTGGTGAATGTCAGTGCATTTTCTACTCCTACATAAATTTTCAGTTTTGATAATTTCATTTTAGATACTACCGATTTCTTAAAGTTATATCCTAGCTGAATGTTTTTTAATCTCAAGTATGAACCATCCTCAACCATATATGAGTTAGGCAATTGATAGTTGTGGGTAGCATTACCCAGACGAGGTTGGCTGGTTTGGGTATTGTTGGGTGTCCATGCATTCCACACATCCGGAGTTGAGTTCCAGTCAGCATTCATATTTTCAAGACATTGTTTGGTATTGTTGTATATATCTCTGTCAGCTACCCCCTGCCAGTTCATGTTGAACTCAAAACCTTTGTATTCCAAGTTCACATTGAATCCATATACATATGTTGGCCAAGGGTTACCTATTGAAGTCATGTCTTCATCATTGATACGTCCGTCTCCATTCAGGTCTTTAAATTTAATATCTCCCGGGCCTATATTTCCTGCATCGTATGCTACGCCCCATTTTTCCATTGATATCGCATTCAAGGCATCTATTTCTGCCTGTGTTTGATACAATCCGTCTGCTACGTATCCCCAAAATGCTGCTACCGGTCCGTCTACGAGTGTGCGATTGAAGCTTCCTCCGGACAAATAGCTGGCATTACCGATGTTTAGTACTTTATTTTTGTTGTACGAGATATTTCCACTTACGAGGTAGTTGAAATGATTGATTGATCCTCTGTATGACAAAGCCACTTCAATACCTTTGTTGCTGATTTCTCCTTTGTTCAACTTATAAGTACTACTACCAACACCGATATGTGAAGGCATTTTTTGTTCAATCAATGCATCGCGTGTTTTCTTGTTGTATAGGTCGATAGTGGCTGTAAAAGCATTATTCCATGCTCCAAGATCTATTCCGATGTTAGTTATTCTTGTTTTTTCCCATGTTACGTCTTTATTCGGAGTTTTCTGGGCCAACCAAGTACCATTCGTTTGTAATTTATATTCTTGTCTCCACCAGTTTTTGTCTATACTGTTGTTGCCAATTTCTCCGATACCAAACCTTAGTTTCAAGTCATTAATCTTTTCTACTTTAAAGAACTTCTCATTGGCTATGTTCCAACCAACAGACACAGATGGGAAGAAAGCGCTTCTTTTGCCCGGAGCAAATATATCAGTGGCATCATTTCTAAAGTTCGCTGTTAGCAGATAGCGGTTGTCATAAGCATAGGTAACACGTCCGAATATGGAGTAGCTACTTCCTGTAGCCCAAGAGTTGGTACCGTCTCTGTGATCGGTAAGAGCAGTACTTCTTAAGTCTTGAGCCGGTATACCCCATTCAGCATATCCTGATGCGTCATCATTACGTGATTCTCTTACTTCGAAACCGACCATTGCTCCAAGATCGTGTTTACCAATCAATTTATTATAGTTTACGTATGTATTCAACAAGTAGGAAGTACTTTGATTGTGAGAATAATCCAATTGGTGTCCTTGGATGTTTTTTCCTTCCACAAAGTCAATAGAGTTGGTTGATATGCCTCCAAATGTATTATATAAGAAGCTTGAAGTCGCATGATTGCTAAGAGTTCCTGTCAGGTTGGTAGTCCATACCAGTCCTTTTATCGGGGTGATGATTACTTGCAAATTTCCCCATGCAACGTTCCATTTCTCCCAATGATCTTTCAAGTCAGCGCTTTCCAATGGGTTTCCTCCCTGCCAGTCGATTGTTCCTGCAAATTCATCAGTGAAGTATCCATATCCTGTACCCATCGGGTTGGTGTCATCGTATACATTCATGGCTGGATTAGCGCGAAGGACGTGTTGCCAGTTCAATGCATTATGTTTTCTTTTTGAGTGACTGAAATTTACTGTCTGACTGAATTTTAGCCATTTCAATGGAGTTTGTTCGAATCGGGTTTTAATGGCCCATTTCTCGTAGTTTGTATTCACATAGGTACCCTCGTCATTCTCGTACATGGCAGAAAGGAAATAAGATGATCTATCGGAAGCTCCGGAGATGTCAATGCTATGAGAATGTTCTATTCCGGTGCCAAACATAACGTCTACCCAATCAGTATTAGGTAATTGCGATACTTCATTTGGAGTCAGGAAATAGAACGATTTAATATCATTAGTTGTAGGTTCGCCCTTATCCGGATTGTTGGACATCCATCTGGCCTTGTACATATCAATGTAACCTTGGGTTCCCAGCATTTCAGGAAGTCCGAGGGCATGGTTTATCTTTACGTATCCGTTGTAGTTCACGGCTATTCTTCCTTTAGCACCTTTCTTGGTTGTCACCAATACGACTCCATTGGCTGCTTCAATTCCATAGATGGCGGCGGATGCGGCATCTTTTAATAATTGGATAGACTCCACTTCATTAAAATTATCCAGTGGCATTCCAGGCACTCCATCGATAATCCAGAGTGGAGCGGCATTATTTAGTGTTCCTACACCGCGCATATATACAGAGGAACCCTCACCGGGTAATCCGCTTTTCCTTGATACATAGACGGGTGCTTTTCCTTGTAGGGCTTGAGAGGCATCATTGGTGGCCATCGTATGTAGGTCTCGTGTGCCCAAAGATGTAATAGATCCGGATACATTCGCTTTCTTTTGTACACCATAACCTACGACGATGACTTCTTCCAGCTGCTTAGAGTCTTCTGTTAATACAACTTTCAGATTTTTACTTTGGTTGTTTACAGCGATTGTTTGTGTAATGTATCCTACATAGCTGAAAGTCAGTTTCCCGGTAGCATTTTTCAGCTTAATCGAGAATTTACCATCTATATCGGTTATTACCCCGTTTGTAGTTCCCGTCTCGGTCACTGTAACACCTATCAGAGGATCATTCTGATCGGAAATAACAGCTCCATTGACGACTGCTGTACCCTGTGCGTTCGTATATTGTATTCCCGTCAGGAATATCAATATCAGAAGCTTAATTTTTAAGTACTTTTTCATTGTTTTAAATTTTAAAGTTATACAAAACGAATTTTGCTGTAAAAGTATTGCATTTAGATCAATGTGACCGAATGAAAAAAGCAATAAAGTAAAAACAAAACATGAACAAAATACAAACAAAAGTGCTTTGGCCAAGGGTTTGGCGGATAATAGAGGGTTTCTCTCGTCTTTGTTCAAGACAAATATATTCTATTATTGGATGACTGTACCGGAAATTTGTTTCTTTTTGGGGATGCTATAAATCAAATAGAGGTAAGGTTGGGAGCAATCGCTTATGTGCGTGGTCATTATCGTACTTTGTTTATGTTTTGTTCGCGTTTTGTTTTTCCTTTTTCTCTTCTTTCTTAGCTTTTTGTAGACATATATATGGAGATTTTGGGATAAATTTGCTTCATAAAAATCTAAAGAAAAAGATGAGAAAAATAATATGGACCATCATGGCGTTATGTGCCCTGTCCGGGTGCAGATACGAAAATAGTACTATCAGTGCAGATAGTTTGTTGGACTTTGTCGACCCATTAATAGGTACAGGTGGACATGGACATACGTTTCCGGGGGCAGCATACCCTTTCGGAATGGTACAATTAAGTCCTGACACAGGACTTGAAGGATGGGATTGGTGTTCCGGCTATCATTATTCCGATAGTTCCATCATTGGTTTTTCTCATACGCATCTTTCGGGTACAGGACGTTCCGATCTGATGGATGTGATGTTGATGCCTGCGACGGGAAATTTGAAATTGAATCCGGGATCGAAAGATAAACCGGATGAAGGATATCGCTCCCGTTTTTCACATGATGAGGAGTCTGCATCTCCGGGATATTATAAAGTAAGGTTGAAAGATTATGATATTATGGCTGAATTGACCGTATCTCCTCGATGCGGTTTTCATCGTTATACCTTTCCTGAAAGTAAATCTTCTCATATTATATTGGATTTATCTCATCATTTCGCAACTGATTCTGTTCTTTTTACTTCCATGAATAGGATAGACAGTTGTACAATAATAGGTGAAAGGAGGACAAAAGGCTGGGGTGAGCCCGGAGAAAAATACTGGAGTGAACAACAATTGTTTTTTGCTTTGAAAGTATCTAAGGCATTTGACTTGTCTGTTGCTGTGGATGATCTGTTTATTCAGGAAAAACAAGCTTCCGGCAAAAATATAAAAGCTATTCTTAATTTTGAAACTTCCTCTAATGAGATGGTGTTAGTAAAAGTGGGAATATCTGCTATAAGTGCAGAAAATGCACTTCAAAATCTTTCGGAAGAGATACCGCATTGGGATTTTAACAAAACGCTTAGCGAGACACAGTCGATATGGGAAAAAGAATTATCAAAGATTAAGGTAGAAGCTTCTGATAAGAATAAAATAATTTTTTACACAGCGCTGTACCATTCTTTATTGGCCCCTTATTTGTATAATGATGTGAATAAAGAGTACTTGGGCCTTGATAAACAGATACATACAGCCGAAGGGTTCAATAACTATACAGTGTTGTCGCTGTGGGATACTTTTCGTGCTGAGAATCCGTTATTAACGTTGATTGCTCCAGATAAAACGAACGATCTGGTACAATCTATGCTTGCGCAGTATGATCAGTATGGATTACTGCCGGTGTGGCCATTATGGTCGAGTGAAACAAATTGTATGATTGGCTATCATGCCATTCCGGTTATTGTAGACGCATACTTCAAAGGTATAAGAAATTATGATGTGGAAAAGGCGTATCAAGCCATGAGGACATCGGCTATGCAGGATAACTTTGGTGTGAAAGAGCTGAAACAATACGGTTATATTCCTTATGACATTTACAATAAATCGGTTTCTGCGGCTTTGGAATATTGCTATGACGATTGGTGTATAGCTCAAATGGCCAAGGACTTGGGTAAGATGGATGATTATAACTATTTTATAAGCCGGTCTTCCGGTTATAAAACATATTTTGACAAAGAATATAAACTAATGAACGGTTTTTCGAGCAAAGGCAGTTTCCGCCGTCCGTTTGATCCTTTCTTTTCATCTTATGGGGAATGTGATTGGGTGGAAGGAAATTCATGGCAATACTCTTTCTTTGTTCCTCACGATGTGCAAGGGTTGATAAATCTATATGGGGGCAGTGAGGAATTTGTCAATGCTCTCGATACCTTATTTTCCATGCCTATGGGTATGTCAGGCCATGATGTGCCGATAGATATAACCGGACTTATCGGCCAGTATGCACATGGCAATGAGCCTAGCCATCATGTAGCTTATCTTTATAATTATGCGGGCCAGCCTCATAAAGCTCAACAACGGTTGCATGAAATCATGTCTATTTTGTATACTGATCGGCCGGACGGATTATGTGGTAATGAGGATTGCGGGCAAATGTCGGCTTGGTATGTCTTCAGCGCGATGGGATTCTATCCTGTGAATCCCGCGGAAGGAATATATATTCTGGGTAAACCGATGGTAGAAAATGTTGAAATTACCATTGGAAACAAGCTCTTTAAAGTGAAAACAGCAGGGTGGAGTGATGAGAACATATATGTGCAATCGGTGAAACTTAATGGTGAGGTTTATAATAAGCTTTTTATTACACATACCGATATAGTGGATGGAGGAATCTTGGAATTTACGATGGGTTCGGTTCCGGGTAACTTTGGGGATTCGGTTTTACCTCCGTCTTTATCTGAAATTCTAAGTGAATAATGAGAAGTCTGAAGCTCCTGTTATATCTGTTTATATCTTGCTTGTGTTTTGGTTGCAAGTCTTCTTTGCCCCAAAAAAGCCGGATAAATAAGCAAAATGATGTGTATGTTTTGTCTTTTGCTGACCTCTCTTTCAGCGTATCGGCAAAAAAGGGGGGACGGATTATTTCTTTTAAATGCAGAGATAAGGAACTGCTGACTTCTGATTTGGTACATAGTAAGTATTACGGAGCAACGTTCTGGTTATCTCCACAGTCAAACTATTGGCCACAATATCGGTGTGTCGATGAGCTTCCTTATAAGGCAGAGATAGACGGACAAATTCTTCGACTGGTGAGTTCGCCGGATTCTTTAAGCGGTATCTCTATCATTAAGGAGTTTTCTGTATCAGAAAGAGATTCATCTATATTGATTAATTATTCTGTTCGGAATGTATCTTGCCAGCTAAAGAGATTTGCCCCCTGGGATGTGGTGAGAGTGCATGGAGGTTTGAGCTTTTTCCCTGTAGGAGAGGCAGATCAGATGAATAAGTCTGATGTCACGGGAGCATATGAGGATAAGGGTATAATGTGGGTTCCATGTCCGGATGGTACCAATGAGAGAGGTCAGAAATTATACTCGACTGCTTATGAAGGTTGGATCGCTCATTATTATAAGGAGCTTCTGTTTATAAAATGTTTCCCGGACATTGGACCCGGTGAAGTTCCTCCCGGACAAGGTGAAGCAGAGATTTTCGTAGCACCGAAGGGGCGGTATCTGGAACTTGAAAATCACGGAAGATATACAGAACTGTCACCCGGAGAGTCTTTGGTATATCAACAAAAATGGTTTTTGAAAGATGTGTCCGACGGGAGAGTATCTGATTGGACCAGCAAATTGAAAAGATATATAGATAAACAAAAAAAACGTAGATAAAGCTTGCTTTTGCACCGGTAAAGACTTGTGGTATCAGATTTGTCCGTTCTCCACCATCAATACCACGCGTTCCGTTAGTTTGTCCTCACCTTGCGGATCATATTCTTTCTTTAAACTGGCCCCGAACAGTGCGGCAAATGCTTGATAGAACCCTGCCTTGAAAGGTCCCATAAACGCTTTTACCAGTTCATAACTAGTTTGATTACTTTGACGGTCCACAAGCTTTATCAACAATTTTCCCTGTGCAAAAGAGAGTTTCTTCATTCGGGCAGTATATTGATCTTTCAATCCTTTTTCAACCCGTTTGATATGTTTTTGGCGGGCTTTCTCATTGGGTAGAGTCTGAAGATATTCATAAGTTTCGATGATAGCCTGATTAATTTCTTTGGAAATAGGATATACCTTTTTCACGTTCCGAATCAATCGATAGTACTCCTGACGTTCCTTTTCATTTTTGAACTTAAGTGGTTTGAAGATATACACAGTCGGTAGTTGGATACTTGGGATTGTATCTCCATTGTAGATACACATCGGAACCAAATATCCATTGATGCTTTGTTTTTCCTGTGCCTGCAAATGTAGTGAGCAGCAAACAGTGGCAAACAGTGTCATTACTACTATGTTAAGCCTTCTTTTCACGATACAAAAATAGAATTAAAATTTTATTATTCAGACATATCTTTCAGACGTTAACCTATTTAAAGTATCTTTGCCCCCTTGTATGTAAAAAAGCGAGAAGATAATACACATTTTATTGATGAAAACTACTCAACTAATCCGGTTGATAAGTATTATAAACAGCCTGTTCATAATTCCTGCTTGTAGTGCTCAAAACCCTTCTGAAAGTCTTTTAGAGGATGTTCTTGAAGATTTATCTGTTAATAACGATATTAATAACTCTGTTAATACCTTGAATTGGGAGAATGAATTGGAAGAACTTTCCAATCGTCTGCAAGAACCTATTAATTTGAATGTTGCTACCCGTGAACAACTCGAACAGTTTCCTTTCCTTAGTGATATTCAGATTGAACATCTGCTGGCTTACATCTATATACACGGACAGATGAAAACTATCTATGAACTTCAACTAGTGGAAGATATGGATAAACAGACAATTCAGTATTTACTACCATTCGTCTGTATAAAAGCTATTAACAATGAATCTTCTTTTCGGTGGAAAACTATGTTGAAAAGCGCAGCGAAGTATGGAAAAAATGAACTGTTAACTCGCTTTGATATACCACTTTATAAACGAAAAGGTTATGAACATACTTATTTAGGACCTTCTGTTTATAACTCTGTGAAATACAGTTTCCGATATAGTGACCGACTCTATGCAGGAGTCGTTGCAGAAAAAGATGTCGGAGAACCTTTGGGAGCTTTACACAATCGCTATGGCTACGATTATTATTCCTTTTATCTGTTATTAAAAGATTGTGGGCGATTAAAAGCATTAGCTGTTGGTAACTATCGGCTTAGTTTTGGACAAGGATTGGTGATTAGCACTGATTATTTGATGGGAAAAACAGTCTATGCCTCTTCTTTCAACAATCGTAGCAGCAGGATAAAGAAACACTCTTCCAGTGATGAATACAATTATTTCAGAGGAGTGGCTGCCACAGTTGCTTTATCTAAGGATTGGGACATTTCCGGTTTTTATTCGCATCGTTCATTGGATGGCGTGATAACAGATGGAGAAATTACCTCTATCTATAAAACCGGATTACACCGGAGCCGGAAAGAAGCAGATAAAAAGCATCTGTTCACTATGCAATTAACAGGTGGAAATGTGAGTTATCAACACAACCGTATCAGACTGGGTATCACCGCTATTTACTACCTTTTCAACCGATCTTATGAACCGGAATTAACAGGCTATTCCAAATACAATCTCCACGGCAATAACTTCTACAATTTAGGAATAGAGTATGCTTATCGTTGGCATCGTTTCTCTTTTCAGGGAGAGACAGCGATAGGAAAACAAGGTTGGGCCTCTTTGAACCGTTTGCAGTATTCACCGGTTCAAAACACCCAAATCATGTTGATGCATCGGTTCTATTCCTATAATTATTGGGCTATGTTCGCCCATTCATTCGGTGAGGGAAGTACGACTCAAAACGAACAGGGATATTATATCGGATTGGAGACTTCTCCTTTTGCCTATTGGAAGTTCTTTGCATCATTCGATTTGTTTTCCTTCCCATGGAAAAAATACAGAATAAATAAACCCTCCCGTGGAACAGACGGTCTGGTTCAAGCTACTTTCACTCCACTTAGTAATCTATCCATGTATCTAAAGTATCGCTATAAACAAAAAGAACGTGATTGGACAGGTAGTAAAGGAACGCTAACGCTTCCTGTTTTTCATCATCAGCTTCGCTATCGTTTGAACTATTCTTTGGGAGATGTGTTAAGCAGTCGTACAACTTTAGATTATAATCATTTTCATTCTCAGGACAGAGCTGCTAATAAAGGATATCAGGTTACACAAATGATATCCTCCCAACTGCCTTGGGCCAGGCTGTTTGCTGACGTTCAAGGCAGTTATTTTTTTACAGATGATTATGATTCGCGTGTATATGTTTCGGAAAGCGGACTGCTTTATACGTTTTACACTCCGTCATTTCAAGGGCGTGGCTTCCGATGTGCCGTTCGTTTAAGATATGAACTGAACAAACATTTCCTGTTGATAACCAAGTTCGGTGAAACTGTCTATTTGGACCGTAACGAAATCGGTTCCGGCAATGATTTGATCTGTGGAAATAAAAAAGCAGATGTACAAATGCAACTACGTATCAAGTTTTAATGTATATTTGTCTGCCAAAAAATAACAGAAGAATACGATATTGAATGAAAGACCGGACTACTTTTGACAGAATGTTTAATGAATGGTATGCACAATTCGTGTATTTTGCATACTATTTTATAAGCGATGTTGAAGTATGCAAAGATATTGTAAGTGATGCTTTTGAATATTTGTGGCGTAATTATGATAAAATAGAAGAAGCTACGGCAAAAACTTATCTTTATACAATTATCCGCACGCGTTGTATCGACTATCTCCGTAAACAAAATATTCATGAAGAATATGTGGAATTTGCTTCACGATTAACCAATAAAATCATAGAGTCTGGTTCGCAGCAGACAGATACACGTATTTCTCAGATACGCAAGGCGATGGAAAAGTTGACTCCTTACAACTGCCATATTCTGGAAGCTTGTTATATTCATAATAAAAAGTACAAGGAGGTAGCTGAAGAATTAAATGTGAGTGTTGCGGCTATCCATAAGAATATAGTGAAGGCTTTGCGTATTCTTCGTGAAGAATTAGGCCGGAAAGGTAACCGGGATGGACTTTAAAACGTAAATATTATATATTGAATGAATTATTTATGGATGAGAAGAATATAAATATAAATAAGTCGGAAGAAGAAGCTTTGAAAATTATGGAGAATGTTTCCCATATAACTTCTGACCAATTACATGGCTTGGAGAAAGATGAAGAATGTTTCCAGGCATGTGTTGATATTGCAGAGGTTGTGATAGAGATGCGGCAAAAGCAAAATACACTGGCAATTAATGTTCAGAAAGAATTGGTAGACTTTCATAATAAACGTTTGAATAATAACAAAAAGAAGAATACGCGTATTCTGTGGACTGCTATTGCTGGAGTAGCGGCAACTGTCATTGTAATCCTGATTTTACGTACAATGATGATTTCACCGGAACCAAAACTGGAAAGTATTAAAATTTTTGAAGCAAACCATGCCATCGCACAAGCTACTTTGCAAATTGATGACGAAAAGGAAATAAGACCTTTGAAAGATCAAAAAATTGACTATCATCGTACTATTCAGACAGAAAATAAAGAGGTCGGAAAACAGAAAGTACAAATACATAGATTAAGTATTCCCAGGGGAGAAACATTCAAAGTTGTTTTATCCGAAGGAACTGAAGTCTTTTTGAATTCGGACAGCCGGTTGGTTTATCCTACCGTTTTTAAGGGAAAAGAGAGGATCGTTTCGTTGGAAGGGGAAGCTTATTTTAAAGTAAGTAAAGATGTCGAACATCCTTTTATTGTAAAAACCGGAAATGTGCAGGTTCGTGTCTTAGGAACAGAGTTTAATGTACGTGGATACTCCCCTACCGATGTCCGTATCACATTAATTACAGGAAAAGTGGCTGTCAGTGATACCTGCGGAATTCATAGCGTTGAAATGGAGCCGGGACAAAGTGCACAACTTTCCACTGACGGAACATTTGCCGTGAGTGAAGTTAATATAGAATCATTTTTGTATTGGAAGGAAGGATTTTTCTATTTTGATGATATCCCTCTGGCTGATATGATGAAAGAGATAGGGCGTTGGTACAATATAGATATAGAGTTCCGTAACAGTAAAATTATGGATCTCCGTATGCATTTCTTTGCAAATCGTCACCAAGACATTTCTCATTTGATTGAATTATTGAATCGAATGGAGAGAGTTCATGCCTATTTTGAAACAGGAAAACTTATTGTTGAATAAAAAACGAGCAAAACGTCATAAATCTGAATAGGAATACATATTTCTTAAAATAAATTCTTTTAAGGGTAACCATTCTTTTTTAAACTTCGTATACAATTAAAAGAATGAAATATTATTTAACTATTCAGGCTTATGAAAAAGAATCAGGCACAAAAGTTCATTGTTTTGTTCTTGCTTTTTCTTTTTGTGTACTCATGGCGCATTGAAGCACAAACAGGTAAAGAAAAGCAAATAACAATGGAGTTTAAAAATGAAGGATTACCCTCTGTTTTTAAACATTTGGAGAAAATATCGGGATATAAAGTACTTTTTATCTACGATGAGATTAGTTCTTATACTTCTACCGGGAAAGTTGAGAAAGCTACTATTGGTGAAGCTCTAAAGGTGATTATCGGGAAAAATCCATTGAAATATCACATTGACGGACAATTTATCAATATCACTAGAAAGAATCCTAAAAAGATTTTCTCACAAGTAAAAGGAAAGGTTCTTTCCGAAGAAGACGGGTTTCCGGTTATCGGTGCCACTATCATAGTAGAAGCTGTCAATATCCGTACCATCACAGACAATAATGGTAATTTCCAGCTTTCTGATGTTCCGGAAGATAGTCAGGTGAGAATCTCCTATGTAGGTTTGGAAACTCAGTTGTTGAATCCTTCAACATTTATGTCAGTAGTGATGAAATCTGATACAAAAGCACTGGATGAAGTGGTAGTAACAGGTATGTTCAATAGAAAAAAAGAAGGGTTTACCGGCTCTGCTGTTACTATTAAAGGCGAAGATCTGAAAAGATATAGTACGAATAATGTAGCTAAAGCAATTGCGGCTGTTGCTCCCGGACTTCGTATCGTAGATAATATAAATATGGGGTCTAATCCGAATAATCTACCTGATATGCGTATGCGTGGCAGCGCAAATATGGATTTGAATGCACAGGCTACGGTAGACTTTAATTCTGCCAGTAATGACGTATTGGCGGTTCAAGGGGAATATGAGACTTATGCCAATCAACCGTTACTTATTATGGACGGGTTTGAAATCAGTATACAGACACTTGCCGATATGGATCCCGACCGCGTCTCTTCCATCGTTTTGCTAAAAGATGCAGCAGCTACGGCCATTTATGGATCGCGAGCGGCAAATGGGGTAATTGTTATCGAAAGCAAGATGCCTAAACCGGGACGGATCTGGGTAACTTATGGCGGTGAACTTCGTATTGAAGCTCCGGATATGACTGGATATAACCTGATGAACGCAAGAGAAAAGATAGATGCGGAATTACAGAGCGGGCTTTATACATACGGTGGTGAAACAGTTGAAAAATGGAGACTCTATCAATCAAAGTTGCGTGAAGTTTTGGCGGGAGTAAATACCTACTGGTTGGATAAACCTTTGCAGACTTCTTTTCAACAGCGTCATACAGTTACACTGGAAGGAGGTGATGAAGCTTTGCGTTATCGTATGTATGTTGGATATAACAGTTCTCCGGGTGTGATGAAAGGTAGTAAGCGTGATGTTCTGACTGGTTCGCTTGATTTTCAGTATCGTCTGAAAAAAGTATTGTTAAAAAATAGCATTACGTTGGATAATTCAGTGGCTAATGAATCTCCATGGGGAAGTTTTAGCGAATACACCCGCTTGAATCCTTATTTGCGCCCTTATGGAGAAAATGGAGAAATACAGAAACGTCTTGATAATTTTGAAGGAGTAGGTGGTGAAGCGAGTTACTTGAATCCCATGTATAATACAACGTTCAACAGTAAAGACCAAAGCAAGAATTTTACAGTGCGCGAACTTTTCAAGTTAGAATATAATCCTACTGAAGAATTGCGATTTGAAGGTGCGTTTTCTTTATCCAAAAGTGTGGGACATCGCGATATGTTCCGTCCTGCGCAACATACTTTTTTTGATAATGTGACCGATCCTACGTTAAGAGGTGATTATCGCAAAAGCCAGAGTGAATCTGTCAAGTGGGGAATCGATTTGACAGGAAGCTGGAACAAACAGCTGAAAGATCATTATCTGACCGCTAATGCCCGCATGAGTGTATTGGAAAATAACTCGGAGACTTATGGAAACTATGTGACCGGCTTCCCCAATGATAATATGGATAACCTGCTGTTTGGTAAGAAATATAATGAAAAGGTGGATGGGCTGGAAAGTACGACACGTTCCATTGGTTGGGTAGTTGCCGGAGGTTATTCTTATCAATATAAGTATTCATTCGATTTTAATGTACGTCTGGACGGTTCCTCTCAGTTTGGAAAAGACAATCGGTGGGCACCTTTCTGGTCGACGGGATTACGTTGGGATTTGAAAAAAGAGAATTTCCTGAAAGATGTTTCTTTCATCTCAGACTTGATTTTAAGAGGTACGTATGGTACGACCGGTTCGCAAGGTTTCAATCCTTATCAGGCACATGGTTATTACACCTATTCCAATTTACTGCTCCCTTATTATTCATCCGATGCGACAGGATCGGAAATTTTGGCTATGCACAATGAAGGGTTAAAGTGGCAGACTACAAAAAGCACGAATTTTGCATTGGAATTAGGACTTTTTGACCAGCGTTTTACCGCACGTGTGGAATACTACCGGAAAGTGACAGACAATATGATTACAGATATAAGTCTTGCTCCTTCTCTTGGTTTTAGCAGTTATCCGGAAAATTTGGGAAAGATTGAGAATAAAGGTTGGGAACTTTCTTTGTCTGTTATTCCTTATAAGAACGTTGCTAAACAGGCTTATTGGACAATTACGGTAAACGGTTCTCATAATACAGACAAATTGGTCAAAATATCGGAGGCGATGAAATATATGAACGATCAGAACGCATTAAAATTAAAGGATACACCACTGCCACGCTACGAAGAAGGTGAATCTCTTTCTCGCATTTGGGTAGTGCGCTCATTGGGTATTGACCCGGCTTCGGGAGATGAAATATTACTAAAACGTAATGGAGAAATGACAAATGCTACTAACTGGAATGCTAATGATATAATACCTATTGGCAATACAGAGCCTAAATGGCAGGGATATATCAATTCTTCCTTTACATACAAAGGCTGGGGAGCGGATGTAAGTTTCAGGTATCAGTTTGGTGGTCAGGTATACAACCAGACTCTATTGGACAAGGTAGAGAACGCCAATTTGAAATACAATGTAGATCGACGGGTGACTCAACTGCGTTGGATAAAACCAGGCGATAAGGCACAATTCCGTGCTCTTAACTTTAACGGATGGGAAACGAAAGCCACTTCTCGGTTTATTATGGATGAAAACATATTCCAGGGAAGCTCATTGTCTGTTTATTATCGTATGGACCGTACGAATACGAAATTTATCAGTCATTGGGGATTGAGTTCTGCTAAAGTAACGTTTAATATGGAAGACTTTTTCTATTGGTCGACAGTAAAACGTGAAAGGGGTCTCTACTATCCTTATTCCCGTCAGTTCACATTTGCTTTGAATGTTGCTTTCTAATTAAAAACATATTTGTATGAAACAGATAATATATATACTAATAATAACGATGCTGGGACTTACGTCTTGCAGCGATTGGCTGGATGTGTCTCCAAAGACCTCTATTCCTGCCGACAAACAATTTGAGTCGGAATCAGGATTTAAGGATGCGCTTACAGGTATTTATTTGAAATTGGGAACCACTACGCTATATGCCGGAGATTTGACTTACGCTTACTTGGATGAATTGGCAGGATTATACTCTGATTATCCTGGATATAACATAAGTACTGTTTTTGATCAACGTATTGTATTCGATTATGAGAATGTGTTTTTGGGTAAGAAAAATTCGATCTACTCAACTATGTATAATATCATTGCTAATATTAATAACTTTCTGGAGTATATCGATAAAAACAAAGATGTTTTAATAACCGAACGATACTATGAGACAATGAAAGGGGAAGCATTGGGACTTCGCGCTTTTCTTCATTTTGATTTGTTACGTATGTTCGGCCCTATTTATAAAGAACATCCTGCGTCCAAAGCTATCCCTTACCGTACCGCTTTCAATAAGGATGCCACTCCTGTTTTATCAGCCAGTGAAGTAGTTAATGCGATTCTCAAAGATTTGAATGAAGCCGAAACATTACTGAAAGAGAGTGATCCGCTTGATTTCTTCACCAGTCATACGGACGAAGAATATGAAGGGAAAAATCATTTTCTTGTCAATCGCGAGTTTCGTATGAATATGTACGCTGTCAAAGCTATGTTGGCTCGTGTATATTGTTATAAAGGCGATGATGATAGCAGGGGATTAGCTATGCAATATGCTAAACAAGTAATTGATGCGACTAAGTATTTCGCGTTATATAAGTCGCAGACTGCTTCCAATTATAATTCCATACGTTACGCAGAGCAGATATTCGGAATCACTGTTAATGAATTTTCCAACCTGCTTATTGGAAACTATATGGATATGGAGAATACGACTACTCAGCAACATTTCTATTTGAATGGCGAAAAATTCAATTTCTTTTATGAAACTGCGGATGTAGGAAATACTGACTGGAGAAAAGATGCTGGAATGTTTCAAGTCGTCAATGGAGCAAGTGGTACAGATGTCTTTTGCAGAAAATATAATCAAAAACCCCTAAATGCCGGATATACTTATTCCGGTGCCGATGCTGTTCCGTTGATACGTCTACCTGAAATGTATTATATCGTAGCGGAATGTGCATCTTCCGCTACAGAAAGTGTTGACGCGTTAAATGCCGTACGTTTTGCACGGGGCATCTCTTATAGTGATGAAATTTTGACTACCGGATATGATGACCTTGATAATACTTCGAAAGAAAACAGGAACCAGACTAAGCGTATCAATGAGATTATGAAAGAATATAGAAAAGAATATTTTGCGGAAGGACAACTTTTTTATTTTCTGAAAGCGCATAATTATAGCACGTATTTTGGTTGCGATGTAGAAATGATGACCGAAGCTCATTATCAGATGACATTGCCAGATGACGAGTATATTTTTGGAAACAACTCTAAATGATGAAACATTATGAAACGTATTATATACTTTATTTTAGCTATACTTATTTGCGGCATCTATGTAGGATGCAGTGAGAGTGAGATAGACTTATATAGCCAGACATCCCGTATTAATTTTTATGGAAGTACATATATTCGTACTTTGGTTGATACAGATTATGTGAAGACAGAACCTTATGCTATAGATAGTTTTACGGTAAGTATACAAGGAGATCTTTTAAAAGAAAATCGCGATTTCTGTGTGAAAGTAACTCCCAATAGTGATTATCGAAATTCGGTGGATGTAATATTGGAAGATAAGTATACATACACCCAACTGGACACTGTTTACCAAGTGTTTTATTATAAGTTCAATCGTCCGAAAGTAGAGTCGGGTCGAAATGTATATGGTTGCTATTTGGAATTTGACCTGGGTAATCCTCTACATCAGTTTGATAAAGGACTGGTAGAAAAGAACCAAGTGGCTTTGAATGTCAGATGGGAACTTAAGCCGGCCGAATGGAGCGATTATAAGGGGTTCGGCAGTTATAGCAATGAAAAATATATATTTATTATGGATGTATGCCAACGGGTATGGGATGATTTGGAAGATGATGATGTTGACAAAGTCAAACAGGCTTATAAAGAGTATATAGAGGCAGGAAATCCTCCTATTTTGGGTGAAGACGGTGATGAAATTGAATATGAATAAGATTAAAAGAAACGTTATGAGAAAATATATCATCTATATAGTAAGTTTTATCGGAGCGGCTTTATTACAGACAAGCTGTTACGATGATAAAGGAGATTACGATTATCATGATGTAAATACAATGGATATCGTAATACCTGAAACCAAAGTGCGTATGCCAAAAGAGGAAGCGGTGGAAGTATCAATTACACCCAAGATTTCTCAAACCCTGGAACAAAATGAAGAAAACCTCGTATTTCAATGGAAGAAAGCGATGGAAGGAAAGAAAGCAGGTTCAAACAGACTTGATGATTATGAAGATTATTCCGTAGGTAAAGAATGTAAAGTAACAGTCGAGCCTTATGAGTCGGAAAATATAGGTTTAATGCTGGTTATTACAGATAAGAAAAATGGAACAACTTGGTATCAGGAAGGTGAAATTGTGGTTATCCGTCCCTTGAATCCTTGCTGGTTTGTATTGCAGGAAAAAGAAGGAAAAGGTGTATTAGGAGCAATAGAAGGTACTCCGGAAGGATATTATGTTTATCCGGATGTGTTTATGTCAGAATCGAATCAAACTTTCCCGTTAGAAGGGAAACCCTTGGCTGTAAGTGCAAGAAAAGGGTATGGGAATGCATCTTTAAGTGCTATGCTAGGTCTTATGGGCTTTAAAGTAAGTCCGGCATTAATGTTGGTAACCAGTCGGGATTTGGTACTGTTGACTCCAAGTACATTAATGACGAAATATGCATCGGACAAAATACTTTTTGAGCCGATAGGAAAAGGTGACCCGCTGAATATAGAATATTATAAGATGAATACTCATGGTGAATTATTTGTAAATAGTGGAAAAGCATATTGTGCTCCTATGGATGGATTTTGCGTGCCATTTTCTGTGAAAAAGAAGAGTGAGTTTCCTACTATTTCCACTTATGGTTCGTATAGGGGAGGTATGTTGTTTTTTGATTCTGGAAATCATTGCTTTCTTCGATCGTCTATTCCAGGTGTTAATGATTATATGGGGAATCAGGCTACTCAAAATATACGTAGATATGGAACTAAATGGAGTGACCAGAAACCTGTCTCCACGCATTCAATGTCAGATGAATCTAATGTATTTGATCCGGATGCGATTGATCCGTCTTTAGAGGTACGTGATATTGTTACCGGTGGAAATAGGGGAAATTTTGCTTATGCAGTTGCCGCCCCCCGGAATGGGAAAGAATTGACTGTCTTCAAATTCAGTGCGCAGAATGAAGATCCTGTTTGTGCTGCCCGATATACTATTGCTTTACCATCTGAAGCGAATATGGAAACAGCCAAATTTGCCGCTTCTTATGCGTATACGGCAAACCTTATATTTATGACGTCAGGTAATAGATTATACCGCATTGATCTTGATCGTGGAAGGGTAGTTGAACTTTATACTTACGAGGCAGATCCGTCAGCACAGATAGCCAGTTTGAAGTTTAAGGATCCTGAAAGTGTGAGAGCGGAAGATGATGACGAGGAGACAGGCAAAAATAAGGAGAAACTAGGCATATCTCTTGGACTGGGGATTAATATTGCTGATAAAGGAGTAGTTGTAGAATTGCAACTGACAGTGGCGGGCGATGTTTCCCGCGAAGAGAATAGTATTTGTGTGTACGAAGACACTGATCATCCCATTGGTAAGATTGTAGATATTACCTATAATTATGAATAGTATAAACCGGTTTTTATGTTGAAAGGAATTATCGGTGCATTATTTCTGGCTGTTGTCTGTACTTGCCTGTACGGTCAACAGCCGGACATTGCTACTTTTTTTAAAGAAGAGCCATCTGTAGAAGTGATTCCCGGTATGTTTACCACTTATCGCAGTGATGGGCGTATCTATTGGGAAGTTCCGGATTCATTGGTTGGACGTGAGTTTGCCGTAACGACAACTATTCTGACAGCTCCTGCCCGTCCGGATCGGGATATGGAAAAGAAATTCGGATATTCGGGTGATATGGTAGGTCCGGTATTTTTCAGTTTCCGGAAACAGGGTGATGAATTGTGGATGATGGACCCACTACATGAAAGAGTGGTAGAAAACTCCGGAGGAGTGTATGCAAAGATCGCCGCCCAACGTGGAGATGAAAGGCTTTATAAAGTATTACCGGTCAAGGCAAAGAATCCGGGAAGTAGCCTGATAGAAATCGGGAAAGTTTTAAAAGATTTTCCTCTATTCACTCTTGATATTGTGTCTTTTGATTTGTCGTTAAGTATGCGTTTAAGGGAAAAAGACTGTATCAAGGAAATCAAAGGATATAATGACCGTCTGCTGATACATGCGTCAAGAACTTACCAAAGTTTATCAATGGGAATGCCAGATAAACCTGCCGTTCTCCCTTATATTGGAGATTGGGATACAGGTATCTGCATAAAATTATTATCAAAGAAACCATTAGAATCAGTTTTCGCAAATAATGGAGCTTATTTTGGAATCAGTAAAGATTATTTTCTAGGGGATCAGCCTGCCATTCGGAAAATCGCTATTAAGCGATGGAGACTGGAAGTAAGGCCGGAGGATGAGGAGAAGTATATGAAAGGACAACTGGTAGAACCCATAAAACCTATTATTTTTTATATAGACCGTAATACACCGGAAAAATATATTAGTTGTATCATCGAAGCGGTACGTGATTGGTGTCCGGCATTTGAAAAAGCCGGATTTAAGAACGCCATTGATGCGCGTCTGGCCCCTACCATTGAAGAAGATCCGGATTTTAGTATGTATGACAGTGACTATCCGTTTATCTCATGGAAAATATCAGGGCAAAATAACGCCTATGGGCCAACGCCTTGCGAACCCCGGGCCGGTGAAATTATTGCTTGCCATATTGGTCTTTTCAGCAGTGTATTGAATTTGGAACAGCAGTGGTATTTTGCTCAATGTGGAGCCAATGATCCTCAAGCATGGAATATAGAGTTGGCAGATACATTGCAATATGAACTGATAAAACAAGTTCTGACACATGAAGTTGGTCATACATTAGGATTGGAACATAATTTTTTGGGTAGTTCGCATTATTCTGTAGACCAATTACGGGATAATAATTTTTTAAGTCAATATAGTATAGGAAGTTCTATTATGGATTATGTGCGTTTTAATTACGCTTTGCGCCCTCAAGATAAGGTTGATTTGAAAAACAGGCGGATACGTATTAGTGAATATGATAGATGGGCCATTGAATGGGGATATCGTATATTTCCTGGTCGAAATGCTTCCGAAAGGGAAAAGAGCAGAGCTCTTTGGAATCAGGAAAAACAGAAAGACTCCTCGTTACATTTCTCGGGCGGAATTGATGTACGGGCCCAGGCGGAAGATTTAGGAAATGACCATGTTGTGATTAATACACAGGGAATAGAGAATTTGAAATATTTGTGTGAACATCCTGATGTCTGGAATGTAACGGATAAAACGTCTTTGCATGTATTGCAGGGACGGTATGAAGCGGTATTGAATCATTATAAACAGTGGGTACGGCATGTTTTGTCTCATTTGGGTGGGAAACGCCTTGCTGAAACGGATGATGAGAATATTTACATACCTGAAAAAGCCGTTTACAATAAAAAGGTTATGAACTTTATACAGACCTATGTATTGGAACCTCCTGTGTGGATGTTTGATAAAACATTTACTACTAACTTAGAAATAGATGGTAGCCGGGAGTTCGACCGCTTTTATGAAGAGCTAATGTCGGAAATAATTCGCTCTCTTCAGAAAGTGGAAGAGACGGAGAATGCCAGTGAGGATATGTTGTGTGTAGATGATTTTCTAGAAAGCGTATATAAGGGATTATTTACCGAATGGACTGATAACGTTCCTGTAAGTGATGTCAGATATAAAGTGCAGCTCCTTTACGTGAATAAACTTTCCAAGTTACTGGATAGATCAGAAAAGATAACTTCGTCGAGATTATTGGTTTCCATTAGGCAAACTTTGAATAGAATGAAGGAAAAAGGTCTTGATTATAGTCATAGAGTTATGGACCCGGTTGCTAAAAAGCGGGCAATGTTCCTCGTAGACAGTATTTAATTTTAATGATGAAAAGCAAATAAAGAAACTCATGAAGGAGAGAAAATATGTGATTTTTATATTGTTGTGTGTTGCAACTTTGCTTCAGGCGCAGAATTCCGTCAAGCCGTTCGATGAGTTTTCGGTTGCCGGGATGAATAAGATCGATGGTGTATTTCCAGTATATGTAGCGGAGAAAGAAGTTTATCTGGAAATACCTGAAAAATATATCGGGCGGGAAATCGAAGTGAATGGTCAGATAGATAGAGGGTTTGATTTACTGAATCGTCCGGTCGACGGACTGGGAGTAGTGCGTATTGTATCCCCTGATAAGGCTACAATCTGTTTTCAGAAACCTTTTTATGCAGAACGTATTCTGGATGAAACGAGCGCATATCAGTCATCTTTCTCTTTGTCAAACGTGCAACCTGCCGGTAAAAGTTATCCGGTGGTAACCTATTCAAAAGAGCGGGGAGCTGTTATCCGGATAACAGAGCACCTGATGGACGGTGATGATTGGTTCAGTTATAATAATTATGGTTTTATCCGTTCTCTGGTTCCGGAATTGTCGGAAGTAACGAAAATACATCCCTTCGAAGAAGGCGTATCGTTGACAATCAGGCGCTATCACGGAGCTGAATCGGAAAGATATATGTTTTCCAGTTCTACTGTCATATTGCCTGACGGCAGTATGCCTTTGGAGGTTACCTGTGTAATACGCTTACTTCCCCGGAAAAGGGATCGAATTCGTCTGGCAGATTACAGGATACCTTATCAAACATTACGTTTTAAAGATTATTCCCAAGATCCTTACTGTATGGCAGAAGATTCGTTGATTCTTCGTTGGGATATGTCAAAGACACTCACTTTCTATGTAGATACTCTTTTTCCGAAGGAATATTTTCAGGCGGTGAAAGAAGGGGTGTCGGCATGGAATACCGCATTCCGCAAGGCAGGCATCCATGATGCCTTGCAAGTGAAGTATGCAAACAAGAAGATCATTCCGGCGGAACAACGTGCTTTTATATCTTATGACTTGAAAATGCCGGGGATAAAAAGTGACCTTACACATCATCCTCGTACGGGAGAGATACTTTCATGTCGTCTGAATATCGGACATGGATTTCTGAAAGGGCGATTAGATGATTATCTGCTAAGTTGCGGTGCCTCGGATCCGCGTATTCTGGCTGACCGTTATTCTAAAGAAGTGGAAAAAGAGTTACTGCAAAATGAAATAACGGAAGAGATCGGGCATCTTTTGGGTTTGCGCGGAAGTTTGTCGGAAAGTTCATGTGGGACGACTTTAAAAGTTGGGGATGATGATTGTCTGGCCGTTTACTTTGGTTATCATCCTTTCAAAGGATGTGAGAACTGCTATGATGAACGAGAGCAGCTTCGCCAATGGATAGATCATCATTTGCCGGATCGTATTCGTTTGTTCCGATCATCAGAAGAAGAGAAGCTTGATACTGGGTTTTCAAAGGATTATGCAATAAGAATATCGGATTTGCAGACCGTAGTAAGCCGGTTGGATAAGATTGTATATAAAGGAAAAAAAGGAGATAGGGGAAGTTCACTCAATGATATATATAGAAAGGCTATTCGTTTGTATGGAAGTTATCTGGTGGAAATAGCGAAAGCGGTAGGCAGCTCTCAGCCGGCGGAGATACAGCATCAGGCAATGCTTGATCTGGATACATATTTATTTCATCCTGCTAAAAAGATGGAATGTGCTTATGTAAAAGAGAATTTGTTGGAAGTGAGGAACCATATCCTATATCCGGAATTGGTGAAATTGTTTAAGCAATTGTTGAGTGTTAAGACAATTTCGGCTCTTCGATTGCAAGCATTGCGAAGTGACAGGAAAGCCTATGATGATATTGATTTTTTCCAGGATCTTTATGAAGGATTGTTCAATGGTTTTGATCCGTCGTCTGCCGTTACTTATGAACAGATGGATATGCAGCTGATATGTCTGGAAACATGGCTGGATATGATACAGGAAGACGCTAAACATAATGGTATGGCGAAACGTTTAAAGGATGAATTGTATCATCTGTTTGGTAGGTTGGAGAAGCTTAGTACAACACATCCCCAGGTGGAAGTGCGTGATATGTATATTTTGCTTGTGGAAAGAATGAGCCAATATTTCCATGTGGTTTCTTGAGTATCATTGAATAATGATGATTTATTGGGGATGATGAAAAAATGGTGGTACAGATAGGATAACCTGTAAGTTTTGGGTTATCTTTGCAAAGATTTATGAAGTAAATGATAATAAAAAGATGACTATTATTTTTCCTTCACCCATCTTCGGTCCTATACATTCCCGCCGTCTGGGTGTTTCTTTGGGAATTAACTTATTACCGGGTGACGGTAAGGTCTGTTCATTCGACTGCATCTACTGTGAATGTGGTTTCAATGCCGATCATCGTGCAAAGAAGCCTCTCCCAACCCGTGAAGAAGTCCGTGCGGCTCTTGAAGAAAAACTGAAAGATATGCAGGCGAACGGTCCTGCCCCTGATGTGCTGACGTTTGCCGGAAACGGTGAACCGACTGCTCATCCCCATTTCCCGGAAATTATAGAAGATACGCTTGCGCTTCGCGATCAGTATTTCCCGAAAGCGAAAGTAAGTGTATTGAGTAACTCTACGTTTATAGACCGTCCTGCTGTATTCGAAGCACTGAACAAGATAGATAATAATATATTGAAACTGGATACAGTGGATGAAGAATATATTCATTTATTAGATCGTCCTAATGGAAAATATTCCGTTAAGAAGATCATCGGAAAGATGAAAGAGTTCAAAGGAAACTGCATTGTGCAAACGATGTTTCTGAAAGGAGGTTATCAGGGAAAGGACATGGATAATACATCTGATAAATATGTGCTTCCCTGGATAGAAGCAGTGAAGGAAATCGCTCCCCGTCAAGTGATGATTTATACGATTGACCGGGAAACACCCGACCATGACTTACAGAAAGCTACGCATGAAGAATTAGACCGTATTGTAGCTTTACTGGAGAAAGAAGGGATTTCGGCAACAGCTTCTTATTAGTTTTTTCATAAAATGCCGCCTCTTTTTGTTGAGGCGGCACAAATACATAAATATAAGTATAATAGAAGAATCTTATCCTCCTTTCTTCACATAATCTTTCGGCAGTATCCCGAATTGCTTTTGGAAGCAACGGGCAAAATACGAAGGATTATTGAATCCGACAATGAAACAAACCTCATTAATCCGGTATTCTCCTTCACGCAGAAGTTCTCCGGCCGTTTTGAGCCGTATCAACCGGATATAATCATTAGGTGGCATTCCGGTCAATCCTTTCAACTTGCGTTGCAGATTAGAACGGCTGATTGCCATTTCTTCCGCCATCTTGTCGATGGTAAATTCTTCATTGGTGAAATTCCGGGTAATAATTTCATTAATCGTGGTAAGCCATTTCACATCCGTTTTATTCATTAATGTCTGGTCGTATGACATATTCGGCACGGTTGTGAAGTGATTGAACAGCATACGCCTGTTTTCCAGCAGATTATTGATAGTGGCTTTCATATGACTTAGGGAGAAAGGTTTTTCTATGTAAGCATCTGCTCCATAGTCGAGACCTGCAATTTTCGAATCGATGCTGTCGAGTGCCGAAAGCAAGATAAACGGGATATGGCAAAGCATATTGTCGGAACGGATGGCTTTTAATAATTCGAATCCGTCCATATGCGGCATGACGATATCACTGATAATAAGGTCTACTGTCGTTGTTTCCAGACATTCCAATGCTTCCTTGCCATTGGTCGCTGTGTGGATGGTATAGGCATTTCCCAGATTCTTAGCCAGAAATTCCAGCATATCCGTCGTATCTTCCACAACGAGCAGGGAGTAACCGCCGGATTCGGCTTCTTCTTCCGGAGCGGGACCTTCATCGGGCATAGAAGTGACGGCGTGGGTTGCCGGAATACTTTTCTCTAAATAAGGGATTTCCACACACACTTCGCAACCTTCGGCATAATTAGGGTTAATAAAAACTTTCCCGTTATGTTTTTCGACTAATAGTTTGACAAGGCTTAGCCCGATACCTACTCCCGATCCGTTATTGCCGGCATTTCCCACCTGATAAAAGGGTTCGAACACCTTGCTGCATTCATCTTGCGGAATTCCCGGCCCGTCATCGCGTACACAGATGGAAAGAGTACGTCCTTCGGCGGACAAATGCTCGTCCAGAATCACCATAATACGGCTGCGGGCATATTTCATGGCATTCGTCAACAGGTTACTGACGACTTTCGTCAGTGCTTCCTGATCTACATTATATTGCAGATGTTCTTTCGGAAGAGAGACACTGAAGGATATTCCGGTCAGCGAGATGGCCCGGAAGCGGTCGATGATTTCCTCGGTCATCCGGTTGATATTTACCTCATTGAATGAAAGCGCATATCCTTCCTTATCCACTTTGCGGAAGTCGAGCAATTGTTTGATAAGTTCCATCAGGCGGTTGGTGTTTTTCCGTATCACCGACAGGTTACTTTCTACTTCACTGTTCCATTCATGTGTTTCCAAAATAGCTTCCAGCGGAGCTTTGATAAGGCTTACCGGAGTCTTGATTTCATGCGCAACCTGTGTAAAGAACGTTATCTTTGACTGGAACAATTCCTGATTCTTGATTTGTTCCATCTCTTTCATCTTCCTTAATTTCACGGCTTGTTGCTTACGTAGATAAAGCCTTACCAGAAAATAAGTGAAGCCACATGCAATTAGTAAATAGAAAATCTTGGCGTAGATCGTCTTCCAGGGTGGAGGAAGAACTTCAATATGCAGACAGCAGTCGTCATTGCTCCAATATTCATCGTTGTTGCTGGATTTCACACGGAACGTATATTCACCCGGAGGCAGGTTGAGAAAGGATACATTATGTTTATCCGTGTATATCCATTCCTTGTGGATGCCGTCCAGTTTGTAGGCATATAAATTCTTGCTGGGAGCCACATAACTTAGACTTTCAAATGTGATGTCGAACGAAACTACCTGATAAGGAATGGTAACCTGTCCGCTAAGGGCAGGAATGCGTTTGCTAAGGCTCACCTTATCATCGGGACTGTGCATATACACTGCCGAAATAGATGCCGTGGGCTTTACCTTATTGATCGATAATTTGAACGGATAGAAACTGTTGAATCCGTTCACCCCACCGAAATAAAATTTCCCGTCACGGGCTTGCATGGAAGAACGGAAGTTGAACTGGTTGCTTTGCAATCCGTCCTCAATGGTATAAAGTTGTGCCCGCTTGTTTTGCGGCTCATAACGGATCAGTCCCCTGTTGGAAGAAAGCCAATAGTTACCCGATTGATCGTCCAGTATGCCGTAAATGATATTGTTCGGCAGATTCTCTTTGGTAGAGAAATTTTCAAAATGGTCCTCCTGATAGTGATAACGGCAGATGCCGCCTCCCTCGGTACAAAACCATAGATTCTGTTTATGGTCGATATACACACGGATAACCCAGTTGCTACAGGGAGAAGCAGGATCGGCCGGATCGTTACGGTAGTTGTGCAGCTTACCGGTCTGGCGATTATAACGCCAGATGCCGTCCCTTTTACTTGCCAGCCATAAGTCCCCATACTGGTCTTCCGCCATATCGTAGATAAAGATATGACTTAAAGGTTCCAGTGTCCGGAACGAATCACTGTTCGGATCATACTGGCAGAACCCGGACAGAGTGCCCAGATAAATACTGCCATCTTTCGTTTGATAAATGGAGTAGATATGATCGTTAGGAATGGAATGGGGGTTAGTACGGTTGTGGCGATAGTTCTTTGTTTTTCCCGTTTGGATATCCAGGATATATAACCCCCGTGAGAAACTGCCGATCCACAGCTTTCCTTCGTTGTAGAGCAGCGCATGGATATTGTGATAACCGATATTGGGATTATTGCTTTTCAATAGATGATTCTTAAACTTCTTCGTGCGGGGATCAAAGAGATTCAATCCGCCGTCTTCGGTAGCAATCCAGATGTTGCCGTCGGGATCTTCGCAAAACTGGCTGATAACATTTCCCGAAAGAGAATTCTCCGTACCGTTGGGATAATACCACTCGATATCCTTATGCTTGGGAGACAGGTAACTCACTCCACTGAAATACGTCCCGATCCAGATTCCCCCTTCCCTGTCCTGATAACAGGCATAGATACTTTCTTTGTTTTGTTCATCGTCGGTCGGCAGACACTCTCCTGTGGTGGTGTTGAATGTGTAAAGTCCGTCATCGGAGCCGAGATAGAAAGAGTTGGCTGTCCGTTGAAACAGGGTGCGGATGCGTGGGATGGTGAGTGTGTCCCCTTCTCCGAAGTAATAGCGGAATTGCCCTGTCTCCTTATTGAAACGTGCCAGTCCTCCGTACCATGTACCCGCCCATAGCACTCCCTGCGAACTTTCCATCAAAGAAATAATTTCGTTGCAGGCAGGACGTCCGAAAGAAGTCTCTTCGGATATATACCCTGTGAAGTTGTCCGTGCGCTGGTTGTATTTCGCAAGGCCATTCCGCGTGCCTATCCAGATTGTCCCGAATGAATCATTGCAGACCACCCACACATGGTTGTCCGGCAATGAGTGAGGGTCGGAGAGAGAATGTAGATACTGCTTCAATGTTCCCCTTTTCTCGTTGTAGACAAACAATCCGCTGGCTGTTCCGATCCATAGCTGTCCGGAGTTGTCATAAGCCATCCCGAAGACACTGTTGACTGTCACTCCATCTTCTGTCCGGCGGTCGAATACGGAAAATTTCTCTTCCCGCGAGTCGAATAAATACAGTTTTTCCGTGCTTGCCACCCAAATCAGATTGTTATCCGGATGTCGGCAGATGGTTACTATATTCATATAACTGTTTCCGCCGTTTTCTGACGAATGTCCGTAGTTGGTAAACTCGATGCCGTTGAAACGATTCAGTCCGTCCTGTGTGGCAAACCACATATATCCGATGCTATCCTGAAGGATGCTCCGGACACAATTGCCCGATAGCCCCGATCTAACGTCATATTTCTTGTAGATATTGGCGAAGACCAGAGAGACCGATGCCAGCAGTATGCATATGGATAAGACGGACCGTTTCATAATTTCCTTTCTTTGTTATCAGGTTCGGTTCATTTATATGCTGTTTACAGGAGATATAGATCCTGTAAACCGGGTAACTATCCCCTCTGTAGAGGTCTCTACTTCACGTCGTCCCACGTATCTGTACGGAACGGGAAAGCACTCAATCCGAAAGTATTACGCAGGGTGATATTTCCTACATAATTACGGAAGGCATAGCGCACGGCAACCGGTTGGGCAACTTCTTCACTCCACACTTCTACCGTGTTGGTGCGTCCTATAATCTTTGCCTTTGCCGGATAGAACTTCTTGTCGGCTCCCGCTATCTCGAATCCCTCCAGTTCAGAGAAAGTGGGGAACAGTCCGGCAGGAGCGTTATCGAATGTCACTATGGCCTTGTTGCCGGAATAGTCTACTTTGGTCATCACCGGACCGGTAGATGGCAGCCTGCGCACACCGTAAGTCTTGGTCAGTGCAAGTGTAGCCAGGCGGAGGCCCACTACTTCTTTCTGGGATGGGTGGATGCAGAATTCGTCACCGATATCGGTGGTCGGTATGATACCGGAGTTAGGAATTGTTTTCAAGGCTTCCATTTGTGCCTCACGCAATAAGGCGGCACCTGTGTCACGGCTGTCTTTATATTGGTGAGGGGCAATCTGTACGTAATAGAAAGGCATATCAGGAGCTTCCCATACATTTCTCCATAGCTGCACCATAGCAGTCATCATCGGGGCATAGAATTGGTAGTTGGATATATTCGATTCTCCCTGATACCAGAGGAAGCCGCGTGCCGTGAAGTTCTTTACAGGCCATAGCATGGTGTCGTACAGTCCCGATAACCGCTGTGACATACTTAATTTAGGATTGCCGGCTGCTTTCACGTTCATACCTTCAACGGAAGCCAATGTTTTCTCGTCCATCCATGCTTCGATTCGTGAACCACCCCAACTGTTGATAACCAGTCCTACGGGGATATGAAGACTTTCAGTCAGTTGGCGGGCGAAGAAATAACCTGCGGCACTGCAATCAATGGTTGTTTCAGGAGCGGGAACTTCCCATTTCCTGTCTTCGAAGTCTGCCCGCTGTTTCTCGTCTTTTGTTCTCGGGACAGTGATAAAACGGATTCTGTCGCGGTAATTGCTTGTGTTCAGAAGCGTTTCAAGCGAGTTGTCAATGGGCTGTGCGGCATTTCCCATCATGCGCATTTCCATATTCGACTGTCCGGAGCAGATCCACACCTCCCCTATCAGTATATCCGAGAGAGTGACCGGAGTTCCGTCGCTGATTGTAATAGAATAAGGTGTATATCCTCCTTTGGGAGTATCTACTTTCACCAGCCATGCCCCGTCTTTGTCGGTAGATGCCTGATAAGTCCGGTTGTTCCATGAAGTAGTGACGGTTACTTTTTTGCCGTCTGCCCAACCCCATAATTTAACGGAGCTGTTCTGTTGAAGTACCATGTGATCTCCCATCATTGCGGGAAGTTTTACTTTGCCTTGTGCAAGCGGTAGGAATAAAAGTGATAAAATCAGAAGTAGAAATTGTTTTTTCATACTGTTTTTTATTAGATATTCGACGAATAGTTATTAGGTATCGGGCAAAAATACAATCTATTTTTAAATATGGAATAAGAATAGCTGGTCATTTTCTGATAAAAGCTAGTCGAAATCTTAAAAGCTGGTTTTTCCTTTTCATTCTCGGCCGAATTTTCTTAATTAGTGGCATCAATCGCCTAAACAGTATTATTAGGTTGGTTAAATATCCCATTTCTTTGCACTGTGAGTATTTAACAACCTAATTGTTTCATTAAATCTAATCAAATGGAAAAGAAGCATTATCTATTATTTTTATTGGCTTCGCTCTTTTTACTGACAGATGTGGTGTGGGCACAGACATCTGCTACAGTAAGTGGAGTAGTGATCGATGAGAATGGAGAAACCCTGCCGGGTGTTTCCGTCGTCGAAGTAGGTACAACGAACGGTGTCTTGACAGATTTGAACGGGCACTACACCTTAAAAACAACTTCTGCCAAACCTTCTGTTTCTTTCAGTTACATTGGTTATCAAACCACCACGCTTCCCCTGAACGGACGCACGAAACTCGACGTCCGGATGAAGGTGGAAACGAAAGTACTGGATGAAGTAGTGGTAGTGGGTTACGGTGTGCAGAAGAAAGTGAACCTGACCGGTTCCGTGACTTCCATCAACTTTGCCGACCAGACGGAGGGACGTCCCATCATGAGTGTTTCTTCCGCTCTTTCGGGACTCGCTGCCGGTATGAACGTGACGCAGGCTTCGGGACAACCCGGATCGGACGGCGCCACCATCCGCGTGCGTGGTAACGGTACGTTTAATACCAACTCCCCATTGGTACTGGTAGACGGTATTGAATGGAGCATGGACAACGTGAATCCCAACGACATTGAAAGTATCTCCGTACTGAAAGACGCTGCCTCAACAGCTATTTATGGTACGCGTGCCGCTAACGGAGTGATCCTCATCACCACCAAAAGCGGAAAAGGCAAACCGCAAATCTCCTATTCTTATTCGGGAGTCGTGCAAATGCCTTACAACAACCTCTCTTTCGTAAGCGACTACGCCCGCTATATGGGACTGGTCAACGAGGCTTGCGAAAATGTGAATACCAAAGGTATTTTCTCGCAGGAAAGCATTGACCGCTGGAGGGCTGCTTCTGCCGATCCGAACGGACTGAACGAATACGGAGTGCCCAATTACGTGGCCTATCCGAACACGAACTGGTTCGACGAAGTATTCGACACCGGATATTCGCAGGAACACAACCTCTCTGTCTCCGGCAGCTCGGAGAAAGTGAAGTATATGCTTTCCTTGGGCTATCTCGACAATCAGGGAGTCATGAACCGCTGGAACCTCGATTCAAGTACGCAGAAAATCAATTTCCGTACCAATCTGGAAGCCAAGATTGTGAAGTGGATGACCGTCGGTACCCGCCTTTACGGACAAAAGCAGGATTACGGGATGGCAAACATCAGCAATGGATTCAAGTATCTCTACCAGACTACTCCGGGTGTATATCCGGGCGAACCGAACTACTGGGGACGTCCCGCACTGGCAAGTGAAGAATCTTCCAATGCCAATAATATCTTCGGGCAGATGGCGGGAGCTACCGGTTTCAATACCGTATGGCGTCTCAACGCTTCAGTCTACGGAATTATCACTCCTTATAAAGGCCTCAACATCGAAGGTACATTCAACTATTCGCCGACATTTACCGACAAGTCTTCCTATAGCCGCCAGAATGGTTATTGGGACTACGTGACCGACCAACGTGTCAGCGAAAGCGCACTGGAGAACGCTTCCATTACCAATACAAGCGCGCGCACCTGGCGTCAGAGTGCCGAAATACTGGTACGCTATCATACCACCATCAAGAAAGACCACGATCTGGGTGCATTACTCGGATATTCCGCACAGGAATATTACAGCAAGAGCTTTGCCGTTTCCCGTAAAGGAGCTACTGACTGGACACTGAACGAATTGAGCACCTATGAAACGCTCGTCAGCTCTTCCAGCTCGGCACCTGCCAAATGGGGACTGCTCTCCTATTTCGGCCGTGTCAACTATGGATATAAAGGACGCTACCTCTTCGAAGCCAACCTCCGTGCCGATGCCTCTTCCCGTTTCGGTGTGAACCAGCGTTGGGGATATTTCCCCTCGTTCTCCGGTGGATGGCGTATCTCGGAAGAATCGTTCATGCAGGGAGCATCCGACTATCTCTCCAACCTGAAACTGCGTGTTTCGTGGGGAAAGACAGGTAACAACTCTACGGGCAACTACGACTGGCAGGCAAATTATGCCACAGGCAATGTTGTAATCGATGGTGAAGGAACCAAAGGACTGGTACGTAAAAAACTAAGCAACGACAAACTGCATTGGGAAAGTACCGCAACAACCGACATCGGACTTGACTTCGGTTTCTTCAACAACCGCCTGACGGGTGAAATAGACTACTATAATAAATATACTTCAGACATTCTCTACCATCCCGAACTCTATCTCTCGATGGGTGTTGTCGGCTCTGCTCCCGAAAATCTGGGTGAAGTGCGCAACCGCGGTGTAGAACTTACCCTGAACTGGAACGACCGTATCGGAAAAGACTTTGAATACCGGGTAGGCATGAACTTCTCTTTCAATGCCAATAAGGTAATGAAATTCAAGGGCGATCTCCGGAAATACTGGACGTATGATGCACAGGGAAACAAAGTCAGCTATGTCAACAATTTCAGTGATGTGTCCGAATCCGGATTCGGAGGATACATCTGTGAAGGTCGCCAACTGGGTGAAACCTATATGTATAAGGTGTACAGAGGTTCCGGCGAAGGCTATACCGGAGGTGCGGTGGACGTCCATGCCGGACCGAAGGACGGAATGATACGTACAAAGGAAGACATGGTATGGGTACAGGCCATGATTGACTCCGGTTATTCATTCGGAGGAATGAAGACGATTGCCAAAGACCAGCTTTGGTATGGTGACATTCTCTATGCCGACAGCAATGGGGATATGAACTACGGTGATACGAACGACAGGGATTTCTCCGGTCATACCAGTGTGCCGAAATTCAACCTGGGCTTCAACTGTGCTTTCTCTTACAAGAATATTGATTTCTCCATGTTGTGGTCGGGAGCTTTCGGACATTACCTCAACTGGAATACGGATTACTACAACTCCACGCTCGTGAGTCACGGATATGGCATTATCGAACATATTGCCGACAATCATTACTTCTTCGATCCTTCCAATCCGGACGATTCGCGCACCAACCAGTCGGGCAAATACCCCCGTCTGACGTATGGAACTACATATAATAACAGAATCCAGAGTGATTGGAACGAATATAAGGCCGACTATTTCAAGTTGAAGAATATCCAGATAGGCTATACATTGCCGCAGAGGATTTCCAGTAAGTTCTTTGTAAGCAAGCTCCGTGCTTTCGTGTCGATGGATAACATCCTGACGATTACCAGTTACCCGGGACTTGATCCGGAAATAGGAACTGAAATCGGCTACCCATTGATGCGTCAGATCTCTTTTGGCGGACAGATTACCTTTTAATGATGTAGAACTAAAAAACAGAATCTGATATGAAAAAGATATTAATGATTTTAACGATGGCTCTGGCTGCTACCTCCTGCATGGATATTCTCGATGTAGCCCCGGAAGACCAGATCGCAAGTGAAAACATGTGGACTACGGAGGAGCTTGCCGACAAGGGAATGGCAGGACTCTACTATCCGTTCTATGCCACCCAACTCTCGTCTACCCAGCTCCGGCGTGCCGACGGTTTGAACCGCCAGGGAATCGAAGCCATGAGCTTCGCAACCGATTATTATTCCAACAACTATCCGGTGGAACTGCTTTCGCTGGCTACCAAACCTGCCAATGACTTTCAGGTGTGGTATGAATGGAAGTTCTGTTACACCATCATCCATGCGTGTAACGATG